>PPYE01319659.1_pt1 | contig 92977 bp, 82 predicted proteins | sample 1559881 | NCBI WGS metagenome assembly PPYE01 (sample SAMN08240022, study PRJNA423297) | Human gut metagenome, whole genome shotgun sequencing project.
ATATAAAGACAAATCAAAATATATAATTGGTATTTAAATCAAAATAGTTACAATAATAGCTATTACAATATATATACATTATTAATAAGTAATATTAAATTTTGAAACTATTAAAAGATTAAATTACAAACTAAGTATATTTATTATGTAACAATTATTCTTCACTTTGAAGAATAAATATAAAAACAAAAATGCAAACTTGCCGGAGAACAAAGAAGGGCCAATCATATAGTTCGAATAAAAAGGCAAAATAAATTAAAAATATAGTAATTAACCAGAATCCGTTAGAATTTTACCCCCAACATTTATTAATAGGTTATTTTCGTTCTTTCTTTAGATTTTTTTCTATGTATCAGTATCTTTACTAAAGATCAGTAACTTATGGTTATCGCTTTGATAAAGAAGGCAAAATTATGTGGAATAAATACTAAATAAAGGAGCAGAATTTAAACGGGTTTCTAATTAAAAACTAATTAATACATTATGAAAATAATACTGTAAATTTAAGTATTAGTTTCCTGACTTTCAATATAATTAAAACACAACATTATTATTTATTTTAATTGTATTCTACGTAATTAGGCGAAAACATACGTATACAATACGGGAAACAATCTTAAAAAGACAAGTCGAATAAAAATCAAATAGCTTTCGTTTACAATATTTTTATTGAAAAATATTTAACTCCATAAAATAACGTTGTTTTAGAGAATTGCTCATTATCAAAATATCCATTTCATTTTATATGAAATGTAGATTATCATGGGTTATATCAACCTTAATTAAACAATTAAAAATTAGTTTTATGAAAAGAAAATTGTTATTAGGATTTGCTTTATTTACAGCAATTTGTACTTTTGGACAAAACATGCCTTCGGAGGTAAGAACTAACGGAAAAGCCATTCACCTTAATTCTTTTAAATATAATTGGTTTTTTCAATTACAAGGTGGTGGTACATTAACATTTAGTGAAGAACATAAAAGAACTGACCTTACTAATTTAATTAGTCCCCATGTAGCAATTTCACTAGGAAAACATTTCTCTCCCACTATGAGCGGACGTTTGCAAGTAGGTGGATGGCAATCTAAGAATTACGATATTACAAAGGGAGATACTTACAAAAGAGATTACATCCAAGCCAATGTAGACGCGATGCTAAACTTGTCGAATTTCTTTGTACCATATACTCGTGATAAAGTATTCAACATGTATATGTTGCTTGGTGCAGGTTATGTACATACATTTAAAAATGATGATATGAATATGACAGCTACAAACAGTATTGTGCCTAGAGCAGGTCTGCAATTTGATTTCCGGTTAAGTAGAGTTGTCAGCCTGAACCTGGAAGCTATGGGCAACCTTATGCCGGATGATTTTAATGGAATCGTCAGAGGTACAAAATATGATGCTACAGTAGATGTTATGGCAGGTTTGACATTCAAACTAGGCGGAAAAGGATTTAAAGTAGTAGATGTTATTGATCCTACCGAAGCTAACAGATTAGTTAACGAAATCAGAGCTCAGCAATCACTTGTAGGTGAACGCGACATGACCATTGGCCAAAAAGATCGTGAAATCTCCAGTTTAAAAGCTCAATTGGCAGAAAAGCCAAAAGTAATTGTAGAAGAACCTCAGGAAGAAATCGTAATGAATGCCGTTGTTGTATTTAAGATCGGAAGATCAGAATTACAGGATAATCAGGAAATTAACATCTACAATGCTGCTAAATACTTCCAGGATAATCCTAATATGAATATTCGTATAGTCGGATATGCAGACAGGTCAACAGGTAATCCTACTATCAACCAACGTCTGTCTGAAGAACGTGCTGAAGCAGTGAGAAGAGTACTTGTCAATAAATATAATATTGATGCTTCACGTATCACGACTGAAGGAGGTGGAGATAAGGTTCAGCCATTTGCAAATGATGAATGGAATCGTGTTGCTATCTTCACAGCAGTACCTAAAAGAAAATAAATAAGGGATTATAAATAATAAGATAACCTTAATTAATCCTCGGAATACCTTATTCCGGGGATTTTTTTGAATAGATGTATGTGATAGAAAACCGGATTATCCTGAATAAATTTTTATTGAGCATACTATCTCAATTAAATAGTAGCTAACTATAAAGACATTATCAAAAATACTTTTAAAACTCAACTCCTAATTTCAATACTAGCCCATCATAGTGGGAACCGGCAGTACCACCTACATAATAACCTCTGAATAATACAGAATAATACATCCCGAAAGTAATAGGTGTTTTGTTATTTTTTATCCTTATTCCACCTCCAGCAGATGCATAACCGGCTTCAAGATCATTAGCAACAAGACCTAATTTCAGATCAACAAAAGGAGCAACTTTTGGCTTTAAAGGATTAATGCGAAAATTGGCATAGAAAGGAACAAAGAAATTGTCTATATCAAAAAACTTGTAACATCCTATTCCTGCTCCCAGAAAAAGATAGCGATTAAACTGGAAACCGAAATTTCCTGAGATCTCCAAACCTTTTTCTGAATAATTAGGAATAATAATAAAACCGCCATCCAGCATTCCTTTAAATGTTGCGTATTTTCCCGATTCATTCTGTCCATGGGAGTAGACAAGAAAAATTAAACTAAACAGTAATAGTAAAAGATACTTCTTCATAATATTAGTAAATATATGGGTTAAGATTTAGAACCACAAGATATTACTAAAATGCTACAAGTGGGATTTTACTGCACCAAGAACAAACAAAATATATGTTCTTAAACAATATAATTAAAAATATTTGAAGACTATTGATTTACTTATAACAACATTTCAATCTCCCCCGTCTTTCGTTGTCGGTCAAATGAAAATGTATCACTATTTAAATCAACATATCTAAACAGAGATAAAGCTTTTCTCAACAATTCTTTATCAGGATCTCCAAGCATAGCATCCTGGTAAAATAATTCAGCAACTATTTCAATCTTATATAACTTTTCATCATTATCAAAAAAGTTAATGATCTCTTCAACGGAAAAGTCTTTGAAAAAGTCTCGCGGATGTTTAAGAAAATTCTTATAAAGCTCGTCTAGTTCAGGGCGAAGTATTTCCGGGTCCTTACCCTCCTTATTTCTAATAAATTTTGCCAAAGCTTCGAAGAATAATTGTATCAATCTCATTATGTAGTCTCTATGTAGCATATCTTTTTTATCCAAATATAGAAAATAGTTTTCAAAATAACACCATTAAACAAACTTCTTCTTAGCATTGTTTAGGAAGGAAGGAAGGAAGAAAAAAACTTTATTCAGGAAATAGAAGACAACACTACTCTTAACATTCATTTTATTTTCCATTGAGTATATTACTCTTATATTTGTTCTCCTTATTACAAACATATATTTAACCTTTAAACAAATATAAAACTATGCAAAAAATTACTCTAACCTTACTGTTGTGTTTTGCAGCAGTACTACTACAAGCTAACCAACCATTAATAAAAGGATATACTTATTCGCAAGTGGATGCAGCTCCTAAAGGCAATGAGTGGGAATCTCCCGAAAACATTGCACTTAACAAAGAGCAACCACGTGCCTGGTTTTTCTCTTTCCAGGATGTAGAAAGTGCTCGTAAAGTGTTACCCGAAAACAGTAATTTCTGGCAATCTCTGGATGGAAACTGGAAATTTAACTGGGCTCCTGACCCTGAATCCCGTCCGATAGACTTTTACCAGCCGGCTTTTAATGTTTCTGGTTGGGATGAAATCCCGATTCCTTCCAGTTGGAACGTATATGGTATACAAAAAGACGGAAGTTTGAAATACGGAGTTCCTATTTATGTAAACCAACCTGTTATTTTCCAACATAGTGTAAAGGTGGATGATTGGCGGGGAGGCGTAATGCGTACTCCACCAACTCACTGGACTACTTACAAATACCGCAATGAAGTAGGCTCCTACCGCCGTGATTTTGAGATTCCACAGAATTGGGAAGGACGGGAAATATTTATTAATTTTGATGGAGTTGATTCTTTTTTCTATCTATGGATTAATGGTAATTATATAGGTTTCTCCAAGAACTCCCGCAATGCTGCTTGTTTCAATATTACTCCCTATATGCAAAAAGGAAAAAATGTAGTAGCAGCCGAAGTCTACCGTAGCTCCGATGGTTCATTTCTTGAATCACAAGATATGTTCCGTCTACCCGGCATATTTCGTTCTGTTGCTTTATATGCTACTCCCAAAATACAAATACGAGACTTTGTAGTGATTCCTGATTTAGATAAAACTTATACAAACGGTACACTCCATATTAAAGCAGATATTCGTAATCTGGGCAAAAAGACTGCTAAAGGTTATAAGCTTGTATATACGCTTTTTGAAAATAAATTATATTCTGATGATAATACACTTGTAACCGGTGCAAGTGTCTCTGCAGCAATCGACAATTTAAATTCAGGGGAAACAATTGAGGTTAGCGACATTGTATTGCCTGTTAAATCTCCTAATAAATGGTCGGCCGAATTACCTTATCGCTATACATTAGTAGCTGAACTGAAAGATAAAAAGGGCAAAACTATTGAAACCGTATCTACTTATACCGGATTCCGCAAAGTAGAAATTAAAGATACTCCGGCATCGGATGATGAATTCGGATTAGCAGGACGTTATTATTATATAAACGGGAAAACCGTCAAACTGAAAGGTGTAAACCGTCATGAAACAAATCCTGCTGTCGGTCATGCCATCACACGAGAAATGATGGAAAAAGAGATCATGCTGATGAAACAAGCTAATATTAACCATGTACGCAATTCTCATTATCCGCCTTCTCCATACTGGTTCTATTTATCAGATAAATATGGTCTTTATCTGGAAGATGAGGCAAACATTGAGTCTCACCAATATTATTATGGAGACGCTTCGCTATCCCATCCTATTGAATGGGAGAATGCACATGTAGCCCGCGTGCTCGAAATGGTTCATGCAACCATTAACAACCCGTCAGTTGTAATATGGTCTTTAGGAAATGAAGCCGGGCCAGGTAAAAATTTTATAACGGCTTATAATGAACTCAAAAAAGTAGATACTTCACGCCCGGTCCAGTATGAGCGTAATAATAGTATTGTAGATATGGGTTCCAATCAATATCCGTCTATTGCCTGGACACGAGGGGCTGTAAAAGGTGAGTATGATATTAAATATCCGTTTCATATATCCGAATACGCTCATTCGATGGGAAATGCCTGTGGGAATCTTGCTGATTACTGGGAAGCTATTGAGTCAACCAACTTTTTCTGTGGAGGTGCTATCTGGGACTGGGTAGATCAGGCATTATATAATTATGACAAATCAACAGGAAAAAAGTATCTCGCTTACGGCGGGGATTTCGGCGATACTCCAAATGACGGACAATTTGTTATGAATGGTATCGTATTTGCGGATCTTGAACCGAAACCGCAATATTATGAAGTAAAGAAAGTGTATCAACATATAGATGTGAGTGCTGTTGATGTTCGTAAAGGTAATTTTGAAGTGTTCAATAAATATTACTTTAAAGAATTATCCGATTTTGATGTAAAATGGTTTTTGTATGAGAATGGAAAGGAGACTCAAAGTGGTTCAATAATATTAAATGATGTACTTCCACGGAGTAAAACAACGTTTAATATACCTTATTCTTATGCTTCCTTAAATCCTCAGTCGGAATATTTTGTTAAGATACAGTTCTTATTAAATAAAAATATGCCGTGGGGCAATAAAGGATTTACCGTTGCAGAAGAGCAAATATTACTTAAAGAAGTAAATGAACGTCCGTCAATAGCAAATATTACCCCAAATGCAGGTAAACCAAAACTTTCTGATGTATCACAAACAATCAAAAGTATAAATGGAGATAATTTTGAAGTGAAATTTGATACTTCTACCGGAACCATACATAGCCTGACATATGGTAAGGAAATGATCATTACCGAAGGCAATGGACCAAAGCTTAATGCTTTCCGTGCTTTTGTTAATAACGACAACTGGGCATATCGTCAGTGGTTTGAGAACGGACTCCATAATTTAAGACATAAAGCTATCAGCAGTAATATCTTTACCCGAAAAGATGAGGCTATCATACTCTCATTCACTGTTGAATCGCAAGCTCCAAATGGTGCACGCATCAACGGACGCCCGGACTCAGGACGATTCACCACTGATGAACTTACTGATCAACCTTTCGGTCCGTCCGACTTTAAATTTACAACAAACCAGATATGGACAATATATCCGAATGGCGGAATTGAATTACAAGCAAATATAACATCCAATAATCCGAGCCTCACACTGGCCAGACTGGGCTATGAGATGAATATCCCACAGAAATATACTAATTTCACTTATTACGGACGCGGTCCGATTGATAACTATGCCGACCGTAAAAGCGGACAATTTATTGAACAATACAAAAATACGGTTGCAGGAGAATTTGTAAACTTCCCAAAACCTCAGGATATGGGTAACCATGAAGATCTTCGTTGGTGTGCGTTAACTGATAATAGCGGTGCAGGAGCCGTATTTATTGCAACAGATCGTATGTCAGCCTCTGCCCTGCCCTACTCTGCTATAGATCTTACCCTAGCTCCTCATCCTTACCAACTACCGCCGGCAGAAGACACTTATCTGAATCTTGACATGGGTGTTACCGGACTTGGAGGTAATAGCTGCGGACAAGGGCCTCCCCTTGATAAAGATCGTGTATTAGCTTCTGATCATAGTTTTGGTTTTATCATACGTCCGGCAGGCGCCGATCTCACTTCCACAGGAAATATATCAGGAGCAGGAGAAATGCCTCTTTCTATTTCCAGAAACCGTGCTGGGGAAGTTACGATTTCCACTAAACGTGAAAATGCCCGTATTCTGTATACTATAGATAGTTATGTAAAAAGCAAAGACAGTCATAAACTCAAACCTCTGCATTACCAAGAAGCTATCCCTTTACGTAATGGTGGAACAGTCTCTGCATGGTATGAAGACAGCCCCGGGATCAAAGCCGTTATGCAATTTGAGAAAATAGAGAGTATAAACACAGAGGTTATCTTCGCAAGCAGTGAAGAAGTAAACTACGGAGATGCCCGCCACTTGACCGATAATGATCCGAATACAATTTGGCATACAATGTATTCCGTCACCGTAGCCAAACATCCGCATTGGGTTGATCTGGATGCAGGAGAGATAAAATCTATAACCGGATTTACTTATATGCCCCGTCAGGAAGGAAGTAACGGTAATGTCAAAGACTATAGCATCCATATCAGTATGGATGGAAAAGAATGGGGCAAACCTGTTCATAAAGGTACTTTCGACTCAAGCAACCGTAAAAAAAGAGTTATGTTTAACAAACCGACAAAAGGAAGATATATCCGGTTTACTGCATTAAGCGAACAAAACGGACAAGATTTTGCTTCGGGAGCTGAGTTGACAATATTGGCCGAGTGACAGTTGTGAATATAAAAAAGCCAAACAAGTATAACCCGGTGATAATACCGGGTTATACTTGTTTGGCTAATATATTCTATAAAGGTGGTTTCTATATTAGTAGGCAACTTGTCCCATAAATTCTGCTTTCAGATTTTCAATTACTTCTTTAACACTGGAAATCTTCTTGGCCATGTGTACATTCATACCTGTAAATGCATAACCCTTTTTCATATTTCCTTTTGCTGCCTGGTATAATGCCTGAACGATACAATACGGGCTACGGGTATAATCACAAGTTTTGATACAGTGAAACGGACATGCTTTTGGTTTCTCTGCCCCTGCTTCAACACTTTTTATAAACTCACCATCAATAGCTCTTCCGGGCATACCTACAGGACTTTGTATTATCTTTACATCCTCCGGTTTGGCTTTTATAAAGGTTTCTTTGAATACAGGTGAAGCATCACACTCTTCAGTAGTTACAAACAAAGTGCCCATTTGTACACCGGCAGCTCCCAAATCAAGGAAATGACGGATATCCTGTCCACTGGAGATGCCTCCGGCAACAATAACGGGTATTTCTTTCTCAGCTTTATATTGTGAAGCAATGGTTAATACTTCGGGAACGATTTCTTCCAGTGAGAAATGTTCGTCTTCCAATTGTTCTACCTTAAACCCCAGGTGTCCACCTGCTTTAGGACCTTCTACTACAATAGCATCCGGCAGATAACCAAAATTGTTCTTCCATTTTTCGCAAATAACTTTTGCTGCCCTGGAAGATGAAACAATGGGCACAAGCTTGGTTGTACTTTCAGATGTCAGGTATGAAGGTAAATCAAACGGAAGACCCGCACCAGCAAAAATAACATCTACCTTCTCTGCAATGGAGGTTTTTACCATATCAGCATAGTTAGTCAGAGCCACCATAATGTTTACTCCTACTACGCCTTTGGTTTTCTCTTTTGCTTTGCGAATTTCTTCTTTAAGCCCGTAAATGCATTTGCTGAGATAGTCTCCGGGGGATTTGTGATAGATCAAACCTAACCCGGCACAGGAAATAACTCCTATACCCCCTTCATTGGCAACAGCAGATGCCAATCCTGACAAGGATACACCTACTCCCATGCCACCTTGAATAATTGGAAGCTTAACTTCTAAGTTCCCCAAAAAAAATGATTTCATATAAATATATTAAAAAACAAATAAACATCTAATTAAGTAAAGAGGTAGTGAAAAAATTCATTTCGGGAGAGAACAAAAGGTAATCGCAGGAAAGAACAATCAAAACCGATTTATTTCGTTTCAAAAGTAATTATTTATTTTTGAACATTTTTACTTAATTCATAAATATTGCTGCATATTAGTCTTATAAAAAGTTAATTCGCTGATTAATAAATAGATGGAGATTATAATCTCCACAATAAATAGTAGCATAAACAACTATTATTAACTAATCTGTGGGAATAATGGATAATATCTTTAATATCCTGCTGCAAGTTATTATTTTTCTTGCTAATTTTGCCACTCTATATTATTAGCTATGTATGAAAAAGTTAATCTCTTATCCGCTCTCGGCCATCTATTACTTGCTTTTCGGAGCTACACTTGTTATTTTTCATCCGATACAATGGGTTTGTTTTAATCTATTCGGCTATAAGGCTCACAAGAAGAGTGTAGATCTGCTTAACTTCTTTCTGGTAGCTAATACATATGTGTTGGGTACGAGGTATAGAGTAGAAAACCGTCACTTACTACCCAAAGGCGAACCACTAATTATAGCAGCCAATCACCAGAGTATGTATGATATACCTACAATCATTTGGTTTATGCGCAAGGTACATCCAAAGTTTGTAAGCAAGATGGAGTTGGGAAAAGGCATCCCAAGTATTTCTTATAATCTGAATCACGGTGGGTCTGTATTGATTGATCGCAAGGATGCACGACAGTCACTCTCCGCTATCAGGAAACTTGGGGAATATATTGAAGTAAACAAGCGGTCGGCGGTTATCTTTCCGGAAGGAACACGCAGCAAAACAGGTGTACCCCGTAAGTTTGCAGAAAACGGGATAAAGATATTATCTAAATTTGCCCCTTCAGCTTATGTGGTTCCGGTAACAATCAATAATTCATGGAAGATGACACGCTGGGGCAGTTTCCCATTAGGATTAGGAAATAAAATTACGCTAACCATACACAAACCTATAGCTGTGGATAGTATGCCTTTTACAGAATTATTTGAGAAAACAGAAAAAGCAGTTACGGAAAGGATAAGAGTAGGCTGAATCAACTTAGACCAATAATATTAAAATTTATAATCACATTTATCCCTATTCATTATTTACCTTCTCTTTATTCCTCGATTTTACCGGGCCATCTTCATGTATTTCAATTACTTTGGTAGTTACAGCAAACTCGTCCGGGAAGATTTTACTACCCATTTCATTGGCCCATGATTCGGTAAATTCTGCACCTATATAGATAATCATAGCCGAGTAGTAAATCCATGTAATGAGGATGGCCATGAACGCGGCTGCCCCGTATACGGAACCGACATTGGCAATTCCCAGATAGAGAGAAATGCCCCACTGGCCTACCAGAAACAAAATGGTAGTTACCAAAGCTCCCACTGCAACATCTTTCATTTTTATTTTAGCATCAGGCAATATTTTAAAGATCAATACAAATATGAAAGTCGTAATGCATAGGTTAATAACCAATCCTATAATCTTTACCAGTGACTCTGCTACATCCGGATAGTTGGACATAAACCTGTCACTCAGATTTTCAATCACACTGCTGATAGTAAATGTAATAAGCAATATAAAAGCAAAAACAAGGATATTAGAAAAAGAAAGCAAGCGGTTCTTTATGTATTTCAACCAGCCCTTTTTAGGAACTGCTTTTATCCCCCAAATGGTATTAAGCGAATCCTGCATTTCTGCAAAAATAGCAGTAGCACCAAAAATAGATACTCCCAGACTGACAATAGCAGCCCAGGTAGAAGAACCTGCATTATCCGCATTATCAATAATTGATTTGAGTTGGTCAACAACTTCCGCCCCTAACACCGGTTGTAGCTGGACATATAGCTCATTTGCCAGGTCTGCATGAAAAAATGTTCCGATGGTGATAAGTAACGAAAGGAAAGGGATAATGGAAAAAAGTGTTGCATAAGCTAGTGAAGCGCTCAATCTGGTTATATTGTCATCGCTAAACCCCTGAATGGTATCTTTCAGAATCTTAACTAACACGGAAAAACTAAATCTCTTTTTTGGCTTTGACAGGTCTTTCATTGATATATATTTTAGAAAATGCTTAAATATCCTGGGAGATACCTAAACAGGCTAAATATATCAACGGAATATTGATTTTCTTGTTCAATAAAAGATATGCATTGTTGCCGGCAAGAACAATGTTTACGTGTATTTTACCGCGTTAAATAAAATAAGTTGGAGAAAATTATTCTAAATATGCCTCTCGTTTTGCCTTTGGAAGTTTTTTTATTACTTCATCTACGGAGTGTTGAATAAGTTCTATGATCAATTTATCAGGTACATCACTTTCCAACATTATCCTGTGCCATAATAAGGTAGAGGGTACATGTCCCGGCCCTACCCCTTCGTAAGTTTCACGAAGAGTTACGGTATACTCAGGGTTGCATTTCAAATCAGCCCAGTAAATACCTTCTTTAGGCTCAATATGTGCCATACAAAACATCTTATCTACTACTTTAAATACAAGTAGATTGTGATCAAGGAAAGGAGTGCTTTCTGTAGCTCCTTTTATAGCCAGGCAGTGTTCGCGGAATTCTTCTATATTCATAAATCGTATTAAGTATAAAGCGAATATATAAATAATTTGTAAGACTTTAATTAACTATTAAATATTTCTACATCTTCAAGGAAATATGTTACTAAGATAAATGTCTATTCTTTGCGTCATTATTATCTATTAAGTAAATAAATTAAAATATCTTATGGTGAGTCAACAATGGATATACACATATGCCACTAGTGGCATATACCCCCATGCCACCAGTGGCTTACATACCTATGCCACCAGTAGCTTACATACCTATGCCACCGGTGGCTCATATCCTCATGCCACCAGTGACCTGTATATAAAAACTGCCGGTGACCTGTATACACAGATCACCGGCAGATACTAATAAGGATGATTTATTACTATAGTAAAGTACTAAATACAGCTAAGAACCACATCATTTTCCAATAGACGTTGGTTTCTTAACGGTTTTTGATTTCCTATTGCTTTAAACGTAGAAATCTTAACGCGGTATTGTTTACCGGAAACCAAAGTAGACGGAGCAAGAAGCAGCAATTTAGAAGGAGTATTCAATAATAATTCATCCTCCGGTATATTAGCAGAAATTGTATCTGTTTCGGCATCTACAAAATAAACTTTACCCGATTGAAAATCACCGGAAGCAACCTTTATATTATTGCCTACAATTTCAACCGGCCCACCAGCAGTAATATCTACATTGACATTTTTTGTAACACGGTTGGTTATATTACCAATCTCGTTGTTTACAGCGCGTCCCATGTTACGCACTGCAGTGCGTTTTACGGCATTACGCACCTCTTCGCCGGGTGTATAGATCACTTTCAGACTATGCTTTTTCGGATCATACGTTTCTGTAGGATCGTTAAACACACCTGATACGAACGTGCGAACACTTAAATATTCAAGTGACACGTTATTTCCGCGTAGAACTTCATCATGAGCTGTAGCCAATACATGAACAAAGCTTTCTCTTACCTGTTCGTGTGTCAGATTAAGGTTGGATTGTTGCAAGAAAATAGCAATAATATCATCCAAAGACCGGCTGGTATTTCCTTTCAGTATGAGTGTATAGCTGTTAGGGTCTTCAGTTAAAAGGTTTGGTTGTGTGTAGCCGACTGCTGTTCCTGCTTTTACTTTTCTAATCATAAATTTAAAATGCAATTTAGTTAATAAAATAATTAAGATAAAGGGTTTATATAATAGCTATTAAAAAAAACGTTTCATAATAGACAAACGCATAAACTGAAATAGATTTTACTATTACCCTTAAAAAAACATCATATAAAAATATCAAATAATAGACAAAACTATAACAACACTGCAAATATAGATCAATACATATATTAAAGCAAACAAATCTCGTATTATTTTTATCTTATAATAGATATTATTTTATATACTACCAGATACACTTGATTTTCAGCAATATAAAAGTAGATATAAATATTAATCACTTTTTAGCCAATTAATCTATTATAAAAATGCAATAAAGGTCTTTAAATCATCAATAAACAACAATACATCTAACATATCAAAATAGTAATCTAAAAATAAACAAACAAAAATCTCTTGCAACACCTTTATTATTAGTATATTGATTTCCATATGAAATACCCTTTTTATACATTAAAGTCTTTTACCGGTAGTGAAATTAAATAATATATTCAAAAGAGGACTAGATAACACATAGAAAGAAAGATGTTAGGAGTAGAATAAGAGAATTCCGGATTTTACATATCATCAAACAAAAAACTACTATTGAAATAGTAAGTTAAATATCTAATTCACTACTTTTGTACCGGATATCCGCAAAGCGATTGCGGTGCAAATATTTTAATGGGATTAAATTCTTATGGTCAATAGCTCAAGAAACCGCTAATTTCTTAAAGACCGATTGATTCTGAACAATTTAATACCATGTCTTTTTGTATGTAATTCACAATTATATACTTAATAGGCGTGGGATTATTATTCAATCGGTTTGGGTTCTTAGCGGTACCTTTGAGCTTTTGGATATATAGTTCCCACGCTCTTTTTATCTCCATGGAGGTTGATTCTTTTTTAAATGATAAAGATATATAGCCTTTGTACGCCCCTCTCCTTCTCCGCCCGGCTGCTGATGCTAAACGAAGAAGCAATCGTACAAAACATTTTATCAATCATTTAAAATCAGATGTTATGAAGACCCTTTCAAAAATCAAGTATCTATTGTGCGTGACGCGTACAATGAAACCATGTAACAGCAAACAAGTAATAGACCATCTTCTGCCTATTGCCACCCTGCATGGCATAAAGATAATGCGCAATGAAGCCTTTTTACCCGAAAACGACCCGTTAATGATATTGGCGGGCATAGAAAAGTTACCTAAAAACCGGATTTACTTCCCGGATGCCGTTGCCGTAATGGATTATGCCGGGTTTATATGGATATATATGCGGACGGGATATATTCATATGCTGTCTAAAGACTCTCCTGTGAGGATGTATAATCATATGATGCTTGACAATTTGACTCCTCCCGGCCGTTTCGTTATGTTTTGGTATAAACTGCAAACCTATATGATAAAAAAATTACATGGCCCGGAAATAAAAGAGATGCAAAACACCTTGAGCACTATAGAAGGTGAGCACATTTCGCCACAAAGTGCAAAACAAAATCCCTACCGAAAGCTTAGCAAGTCTTTTAAATACGATAAATTATAAAATGTTATACCTAAAAAGGATCTGAGGGTGTCAAAAGTCCAATTGTTCTTTAAGTTGGTTACAATATGTAACTTGTGAACTTTACCAAAACACTTTTGAAACACCCTCAATAGTTCTTTAATTTCCAACTTAATCATTTTTTTACTATATTTGTAATGACTAACGAAGAACCCATGAAGAAATCAATAGATTTTCTGCCCTTATATGCACAACAGGATTTAAAGAAGATTGTAAACCTGGTACTTAAAGAAGTTTTCGGCTGCGAAATGATTATACTTTACGGAAGTTATGCCCGTGGCACATTTGTGCAATATGACGAGCGTAATGAGTTTGGTATACTTACTTCTTTCATGAGTGATTACGATATACTGGTACTCACCAGCGGCATGGATGTTTCTGAAGTAGGTCATATTCTGGATAATATTGACGAGAAATATTACCGCCGTCCTGATAATCAGACCCCCATCCAGTTCATCAACGATGACATAGATAAGTTTAATAGTGATCTGCGCGAAAGAAGATACTTTTATACAGATATTAAAAAGGAAGGAATCGAGCTTTACAACAGTGGAAATTACAAGCTGGAAAGAGGCAGAAAGCTGAATTTCTCTGAGATCAGAGAACAGGCAGAAGAATATTATAATGAGAAGTTTGATAAGGCATTGAGCTTTTTACGTAGTGCACGGCATGATAATAATGACGGTGACTTACAAATGTGTGCTTTTCATCTCCATCAGGCAACAGAAAACTTTTTCTACACTTTCCGCCTTGTCTTCACTTTGAAAAACAGCAAGCAACACAATCTGATGAAGCTCCTTCGGGCAACACGGAGTTATTCTGATGAGCTACGTAAACTGTTTCCCATCTCAAAAGATAAAGAGGAAAAGCGACTTTTCGAACTGCTAAAGAAGGCGTATGTAGAGGCACGGTATAATCCGAATTTTGTTGTGACGAAAGAGGATATTGAGGCCTTGCTGCTGAAGGTAGAGAGGTTGAGGGATATTACGGAGGAAAGATGTAAGGAAAGGTTGAGGGAGTATGAGGGGAAGGAGGAAGGAAAATGCTGAATAAATTATTAAAACTATCCTTCAGTAATAAGGAAAGAACTCCTTTAGAAGACTTTACAACAGAAATCTTTGCCGGATTACTCAGAATGGAGAAAGAAATCAGAGATGATTTTCTTAATAACACCCTTGGCTTACCTTATCATGAAAGCTACTACATAAAAACCCAACAAAGATATCTACTCTCCGGTGAGCCGGATTGTATTGTTGATATGGTAATTGAGAACGATGATACACTTTGTTTTATTGAGAATAAAGTAAGATCTGAAGAGGGGTTTAGGCAATTGGAACGATACGGAAAAGTATTGGATGAATATAAAGAATCCAAGCAAAATACTTTTCTTGTCTATTGCACTAAACATTATGACCCGAAACCCTATGATTGTCATCAGTTTAAGCAAATCAGATGGCACGATATAGCCAAACTCCTAAAGAAGTATAAGAATAATGCCTTCGTTAATGAAGTAATCAAATATCTAAAAACACATAATATGGCTCAGGAACTAACATTTACAGCAGAAGATTTTATTACTCTTACTAATTTGCAGAACCTTACAAATAAAGTATACGAATATTTGGAGAAAGTAAAACCTTCTTTCGAAGAAGCCTTTGGTAAAGGAACCAATGATTCGTTGAAATTTGAACAAATAAAAGACCATAATAGATTTATATACTACAAAACCGGTATTATTCCCGCAACACACGATTGGAAAAGTGAAATAAAATATGGCTTCCTGATGTATAAACCTGAAATATACATAGGTATATGGGTACATAAAAGCATTGATAACTATAAGAGCTTTGTAGAATGTTCAGATAGTTACAAGGACAAATTTAAGGTTGGGCATTTAGAAACGGGAACATGGATCGAACTAAAACAGAACATATCAATCTACCTGAATGATGAGACTGCAGACAACAAAATATTTGAATGGTTTAAAGAAGCATTTGCCGAATTCAGAAAGTTTATAGATGCTACTCCTGATTTGAAGTGGAAAATATAAATCAATAAAATAGAAGTTACCCTGATTATAGAAGATGAGAAGCACAACGCTTCCAGGTTGCAGCGTTTGCTGGCCGATATTTCACCGGAATTTGAAGTGGTAGGCGTATTGGAAACCGTAAAGGAAAGCATAAACTGGCTGAAAAAAGAAACGGCACCCGATGTCATCCTGATGGATATACGCCTGTCAGATGGTTTGAGCTTCGATATATTCGAAAAAGCAGACGTCATAAGCCCCGTTATCTTCACTACCAGTTATGATGAATACGCGGTCAGGGCGTTCAAGGTAAACAGTATAGACTATTTACTTAAACCCATCAAAAGGGAGGAACTGGAAGCTGCCTTAGAGAAAGCGGAGGTAGAAAGGAAACAATTCCCGGAGTTCATCGGTGGTCAGATGGGTTATATCGTAAAATACTTCAGCCATAGTTTTATAAATTAAACTTCTGTATAAAGGTAATAGAAATCTAAATATGCTCTAACTGCCATAGTAGCATATCCCTAATCAACTCTTTGGGAAGCGCTTTGCTCCAAGGAAGTTGCACGGCTCCTTTCGAGGTCTTATACTCAGCCAATCGTTCCTTGAACACTACGATTGGTTCTTCACCCGGATAGAAACCAAGGTGATGCTTATGAGCGGCAAAGTGTGCAAGGTTCTTTCCCCGCAGTTTGAATGTAGGCATTCCCCAACTGATAGTTTCCTGAAGTTGAGGAACTGTTTGCAGAATCAAATCTCTGATTTCGTTCAGACGCACACGGTTTTCTTCGGGAGAAGCGGCAATATAGGCATCAATACTTCTTTTCCCTGTTTCATTACGGATATAGTCTGCCAGTCTGGTTTCTAACCTGATTGGGGTTACATTACTTTTGGAATTACCCTCTCCATCCGTCAATGTGGCTGTCATGGCTGCCATGTTTCGAGCTGCATCCTCGGAGAATCCGGCTTCTATCAATGTCGGCACCCACAGTTCTTTGGGTGTTTGCTGTGGAGCAACATCCTGCTTGAAGCATTGGGCGTATACCTTCGCTACTTCCTGAGCACTGTAATCTTGCGGGCCTACAAGCTCAACGACTTTCTCCGTAAAAGCAGAAGTGGTCATTACAGATGCTGTAAAGCGAGCTACGTCTTGAGGTGAAACCATCGGGATTTTCTGTTCAGGGGCAAAGAAAGTTGGCAGTACGCCATATTCTTTTGCTACATCCATATAAGCTAGCCAATTACTGTAATAATAGGCAGGACGGATAAACAGGGTTTCGACAGGTAAATCCACAAAAGCCTGTTCCAACCAACGGGAAATCATCAAATTGCCTGTATCGGAATCTAAATGCGCTCCCATAGAAGAAAGACCGACAACACGCCGAATGCTTGCTTTCTCAATGGCCTTGCAATAAGCGGCAATAATCCGCTGTCCATCGCCAAGTACATCTTCCGAATGGAAATTCTCCGGTGAAAGCAGGAAAACGGTTTCTCCACCACTGAAAGCTTTTATCAGCGATTCCGCATCAAACACATCGGCAACGCGTACCTGTACGTTTGGAATGAACATATTAGCTTTATTCGGATCCCTTATAATGGCAGTAACAGGCATTCCGTTTTTACTCAACTCCTTTACCAATGCCGAGCCAACTTGTCCGCTAGCTCCTACGATTATATTCATATTCTTATTTTCTATGTAAGGTTACAAATTTAGCAAATATTCACTATTATTGAGTACTTTTATCCTCAAATTAAAAAACTATTCAGATATTTACGGACGAAAAGATGCCTTTATAAAAGAGGGAAACATAAAACAATGAAGCAGGATTAAAGGGTATAATTTTATGGGTAAACATTTTAAGTTTGATGCAATCATTAAAAAAGCACCGGATATGGATGCAGCTTATGTGGAAATTCCATTTGATGTGAAAGCAACGTTTGGGAAAGGCCGAGTTCCGGTCGATGCAACTTTTGATGGTTTCCCTTATCAAGGAAGTTTGGTAAGAATGGGAACTCCCTGCCATATTATCGGCATACGAAAAGACATACGCAAACAGATTGGTAAACAAGCGGGCGATACTGTTTCTGTAACTATTGAAGAGCGGGAATAAGATAAATCGCGATGAAAGAGAATAAACAGGATAGAGATAAATAAGAAAAATAGCTGAAATAATTATGGATAATAGCAAAGTGTATAAAATGTCTTTCGCCCGTGTATATCCAATGTATGTTCAGAAAGCAGAGAAAAAAGGTCGTACAAAAGCAGAAGTGGACGAGATTATTTACTGGCTGACAGGCTACGACAAACAGAGGCTACAGCAACAGATTGACAGAAATGTTGATTTTGAAACCTTTTTCTCTGAAGCACCTCAAATCAATCCGAATGCTTCGAAAATCACAGGTTCAATCTGTGGCTATCAGGTGGAAGAAATTGAAGAGGAACTGATGCAGCAGATTCGTTACTTAGATAAATTGATTGATGAACTGGCCAAAGGAAAGGCTATGGATAAGATATTAAGGAAATAATAGATCATGAAACCCAAAGACACACTTAAAGAATGGATAAGGCTATTTAATCTGGCAGATGCAGAGAATATAGCCGAACTTTATCATGACGATGCAGTGAACCATCAGGTAGCCAATGAACCGATTGTTGGCAAAGAAGCGATTCGGGAAATGTTTCGCTCTGAATTTGCTACGGCTGAAATGGTTTGTATTCCCGAAAACCTGTTTGAGGACGGCGAGTGGGCTATCCTCGAATGGCGCGACCCGCTGGGACTACGCGGTTGCGGTTTCTTCCACATCATCGACGGAAAGATTAAGTTTCAAAGAGGGTATTGGGACAAACTTTCGTTCCTGCGCCAACACGGTTTGCCGATGCCAAAGTGAGTAGAGTTTTTCAACAGCAGCATTGTTTAAAACTATACAATATGTAACAATTAAAAATAGGAGCTATGGCAACAGTAAACATTTATCTGACATTCAACGGGAATTGCGAAGAAGTGTTCAATTTCTACAAATCCGTTTTTGGCAGCGAGTTTAACTATGTGGGCAGGTATAGTGAAATGCCTCCGCGAGAAGATATGCATCCCCTGGCGGATGAAGACAAAAACAAAATCATGCATATCGGCCTGCCCATTAGCAAAGAAACCATACTGATGGGGATGGATAATACGAAAGAATACGAAGCACAAACAACCTTCGGAAACAATTTCTCTATTATGGCAACGGCTGAAAGCCGGGAAGAAGCCGACAGGCTATTTGCAAGACTTTCGGAAAGCGGGTAAATATGGTCGCCGATGAAAGAAGAATTCTGGGGTGACTATATGGGAATGTTTACCGATAAGTTTGGAGTGAACTGGATGATAAGCTACGAGTTACCGAAATAACAGGAATATGGCCATATTACAGAAAAATTACCTCGAACCTGTGGTTCGATAATCAAGCCGAAGAAGCAGTAAAGCCATATACTTCATTGTTCAAGAATTCAAAAACAAGCAGGATTATCAGATATACCGAAGAGGGTTATGAAACGCACCAAATGCCCACTGGCACTGTAATGACTATCGAATTCGCATTAGACGGGCAGGAATTTGTCGCTTTGAACCGAGGCCCCCTTTTCAAGTTCACTGAAGCCATATCTTTCATCATCAACTGTGACACGCAGGAGGAGATAGACCATTATTGGAACGGCCTTATTGCTGATGGCGGCAAGGAAATCAATTGCGGCTGGCTAAAAGACAAATTCGGCGTAACGTGGCAGGTTATTAGGGGGATGGATGACCACGTGTTAAGAGGGGCTATGATTAAGGCATATGGCGACGGGGAAGTAATAAGCAAAGAAGCGGCAGAGGCAACCTCTAAGATGATAGATGTACTTAATATGCTTTACTGTATCGAGCAGGAAGATTTAGTAGGCATAAGTAATTTCCTAAAGCGAATAAAGTCAAAAATATTAATGCAATAATAATCATATAAAACAAATGAACAAGAAACTCTTTCTATCATCATCGTTTAGTGATGTAGTAAAGCTGTTTAAATCTTTTGCAAAAGAAGATGTAACAGGCAAAACAGTAACATTTATTCCTACAGCAAGTATTCATGAGGAGGTTCGATTTTATGTTGATTCGGCAAAAGAGGCTTTTGAAGAAATGGGTGTAATTGTAGATGAATTGGAACTTACCCAATCAACCTACGATGAAATTGCAAACAAGCTGAAAAAAAACGATTACATATATCTTTCCGGTGGGAACACCTTCTTCTTATTGCAGGAGCTACGGAGCACCGGAGCGGACATAATAATAGTTGAGCAAATAAAATCCGGCAAATTGTATATTGGAGAGTCAGCGGGTTCTATGGTTGTATCTCCTGATATCACCTATGTGAAAGATATGGATGATTGTAATGTGGCAACCGATCTGGAAACGTTCTCCGCATTGAATGTGATTGACTTCTACCCAGTACCTCATTATACAAACTTTCCGTTTGAAGAGGCTGTTGAAACAATAATCGCAAAATATAACGCTGAATTGACTTTGTGTCCTATAAACAATTCTCAGGCGATATTAGTGACCGGAACAGAAATAAAAGTAGAAACAGAAGATTAGTATGAACAATAAACTTTTCACAGGCATTGCGCTTTTAGTGATGCTCTTAGGGATAACATCCTGCAATTCCAAAGTGCATTCCATTGGGAGCAACTATGCCTCTGCTTTTCAATCGCCCCTCATTACAAAATATACAATTCTTAGAAACATCTACAATATACTACATATCCAGCATTGACCTCAATTTCTTTTATAATCAGCATAATCAGATGAATACGATTGGCAGGCGTATGGCGGAAGAACTATGTCGAATTATGGAAGAAAGAAGTTGGTCATTGCAAACCGAATCTGCTGAACAACGCTATAAGAATTTGCTAAAATCTGACCCTCAAATATTACAGCGAGTATCATTAGAACATGACTATTTTAACTCTTCATCAATAGGGGTATACCTGAAATTCCTAAACGTCACCGCACCTTCACCGAAAGCGGACAATCCGATGCGTAGTCCCATAAACCCGCTAAGGACATTATGGTGCATGGACGATACATCAGCGGAATTTTCTGTTTTCATCCAGTTATTCCCGTCAAGGCTATAGTACATATCTACCTGATTATGGTTGCTTTTAAGACGAAGAAAAACGCGGTCTTTGTGTACATTCTGTTCGGTTGGAAACTGCCATCCCCGAAGGTTGGTCAGGATATTCTTACTATCGGCTAATATGCCCGAATAGTAAACATTGTTGTAGAAGAGTACCAGCCCCGCAGTGGCATTACCTTGCAGATTTATTTCTACATCTACTGTATAGGAATGGTGAGAAGGAACGCACAACATTGGTGAGCTGCTGCCCACTCCGTCACCTTTTGTTTTCATCACCAGCGAGTTATTTTCCAACCGGATCCTTCCTTCATCGTACCCTCCGAAAAACTTCCAATGTGGCTTCAGGGTATTTCCGCTGAAATCGTCATTCAGTGAGAAAGAGGTGTGGGATGCCGACAACGAAGGGCGTTTGATCGGCTGATCGGTTACGACCCCATCGGGTGTTTTAAACCACCCGTCTGCTGTCCACTCAATCGGTTCGAGAAGGGTTTGGCGTCCCATCGTATAAAAGTTTTTTTCATACCCGTGATACATCATCCACCAATCGCCTTTGTGGTCTTCGAACAAGGTGCCATGCCCTTTTGAATACCATCTTTCGCTATAGCTGTTTGTTTTGATTATGGGGTTATGAGGCGAGTTTTCCCACGGTCCAAGTGGTGATTTGGAACGCGCAGCGACAATCATATGTCCTGTGGCGGGGCCTGCGGTTCCTCCCTGAGCAGCTATGAGATAGTAGTAATCGCCCTTCTTGACAAATTTAGGACTTTCAAGGCAAAAGCACTCAATGGTCCACTCGCGGGGAATAGGCCAGCCATCGTAAGAATGTTTGATTTCTCCTGTTACACTAAGCCCATCGTCGGACAGGGGAACGTAGCCGCCGTTGCTGAAATAGAGATAGCGCTTGCCGTCAGCATCCACTACGTGCCCGGGGTCGATACCGACATCGGCTTTCAGGTCGATTGGTTCGCTCCATGGACCTTTGATAGACTCAGCCCATACTACGTAGTTCTTGTTGTCAGCGGGAATATAGATGTAATATTTGCCGTTATGCTTAATCATATCGGGTGCCCAAACGGAGCCGATATATGTATGCAAGGCATTGGTAACGGGAGTCCAATTAATTAAATCGGTCGAATGCCAAATTAATAATCCAGGATAGTATTCAAAAGAAGAATGAACGATGTAATAATCGTTGCCATCCCTCAAAAGGCTTGGGTCGGGATAGTCTCCTGCGAAAACAGGATTAAGATAATAACTGTCCCCTTTTTTTAAAGGAGTAACTTGGTGTTGTGCGGATAGATTTCCGTATAGGATGATGCTGATAAGCATTAGCAAATTTTTCATAAATATTTTATTTTGTTTCCACCCGAATCGCAAAACCGCCTCCCGGTGCTAAATGGATATCAAACTCTTTTTCCCCTTTCAGTTGATTGTTGGTGTGTTATTAATTAATTTGTAAAAGACAAAAATAAAATAAATATCAGACTGCCCCGGTAGTAAATGTTTTCAAATGGGGCTATTTTCAAAATACCCCCTATTCTGAAACATTAAACCCCTCTTTTCAGATGGTAAACTGTATTTTTGGCATAAGCGTTTGGTACGTTTTAAAGAATTAGTGTATTTAAAGTAGATACAAAAAAATATGTTATCTTTGTAAACGAGATATTTGAAGTGGTGAAAAATGAAGCGAGGTAAAGCAGGGAAGTAGTTTCTAAATCATTACCTATTGCTGAATTTCAATAGTTCAATTCCCTGAATAATACCGCATTCTTAAAAAATCACTACCTTTGCAAAATAACCAAAATATCACATTTATGGTTAGCAAAAGTTTATTTAAGAAAGGTATACTCTTAACGATGATCACGTTATTCATCGCTCAATTCTCTTATGGGCAAGAATCTACACACAAAGATAGTATCCGATTTCTTCCTTCTGTAGATGCCTTAAACTTATCGCCTCCCGTAATTAATGAGCTAAGCACTGACAGGTACAAAATGCTTTCCGATTCATCTATATCTGTTTTTAAAGCTCCATCCGTATCTTATAAATTTAGTACATTATATCACCCGGATTTTCATACGGATAAAACCCTGCTACATAAAGGAGAGTATAATGTTTCGGGGATAATAAAAAATTATCGCAACGGTGCTATCTACGGTTCCGGTAAGCAGACTAATTTAATAGGTGTAGGCATAATGAATAATGCATCATTCGGATATTATCATACTCTTAATGATAATCTTTCAATGAATGTACAGCTCCATGCAGCAAAAATGAGCGGGCCATATTTTACTAATCAACTATTTGGTACTTCCGGAGATATATCTTACCAACTAAATGACAGAATAGGAATAAACATTTTCGGTTCTTATTCCATATCGCCTACTACTTCATTTAAGGCATACCAGTATGGCGGTTCGATGTCTATCGATATTACAGAAAGATTTGGTACTGAATTAGGCGCAAGACGCTACTATGATTCTGTATACGGAAAATGGGAAACAATTCCAATCATCGCACCTTATTATAAATTCAAGAAATTCAAGTTAGAGATGGATGTAGGCCCTATCCTGCAACATATCATTTATAATTGGGTGAAATAAAGAATATATAAGTTCCACAATTTATTAGGATTTTACCAAAGAAGTGATTAAGTTTGCATAGAGAACATTAGATAATCACCTCGATTATAAAATCTGATACGAAGGAAAAACATGATAAAACACGGTGAAATTGAATACATTTTCAAATCACATTATCAATCCCTATGCAGATATTTACGACTGTATACCCAGGATTTTGATCTGATAGAAGACACTGTGCAATCCATATTCGTAAAACTCTGGGAAGAACGCGAAACAATTGAAATTACCTACATTAAAACTTATCTCTACGTATCTGCTAAAAACCATATTTTAAATTCACTACGTAACAGTCAAAGACAAACTGACCTTTTACAAGAATATTTTATCAACGAACTTATGAAAGAAGAAGGTGACGACATTATTAATCTGGACGACTTTATGATTTTATTGGAAGACTCCGTCAACCAGCTCCCCGATAAGATGCGCGAAATCTATCGTATGAGCCGCAACCAGCAGATGTCTTACAAAGAAATTGCCCTGCATGAAAATATCTCCGTCAAAACTGTAGAGAACCATATATCCAAGGCTTTAAAACGAATCAGTGACTATATAAAACTACACTCCAAAAGAATTTTAAGCATCTTCCTGTAATTTCTTTTATTTCGGATAGGGGTTTTCTTTTTCCCGGGTGTCTATCTTTATATAGTAACCGATTATTATGGAGAACCACCACATATATTCATTGATCACTAAGTACCTGAATGGGCAATGCTCAGAACAGGAAATAAAGGTGATTTTCGACTGGTGTAATCAGTCGCCTGAAAATAAAAAGGAGTTTATATCCCTCAAAAAAACAAGTATCCTTACAGATAGCAATTTAGATAAACAGATATCTGCATCACAATCAAAAGTATGGAATAAAATAGTAAAACAGATACCTGTGATAAGCAATTGCCGTGTCTATTCAAAACGTTCAGTTATTTATTATTCCATCGCTTCAATGGCAGCTACTGTATTACTGCTGATAGGTATTAATTATTTATTTATACAATCCCATGCAGAGGCTGCACCGGAATACACTAACCTTTATATTCCTAAAGGTGAGAAAGGACAGTTGTTTTTACCGGACGGTACAAAAGTATGGCTTAACGCTAACTCACGGGTAACTTTCGATAATGGTTTTAATATTAACAACCGCACGGTCAGATTGGAGGGAGAAGCCTATTTTGAAGTTATAAGGCATACGGATTCTAAATTCATTGTGCGCACGGATGGCATTGATGTAGTAGTACATGGAACAGCTTTCAATGTAGCGGCACATACCGACTCACCTGATATAAGTGTATCCTTAAAAAAAGGATTAGTAAGTATATGTGCAAATGAATCGGAAAAAGCTTTAACCCGTTTGTCTCCCAACCAGCAGGTAATAATCAACAAATATGCACATAATTATAAAATCAAACCGATTGATGACGATAACGAAATAGCATGGACATTCGACCAGCTTATATTTGAACATACACCTATAGAAAAGGTATTCCCCAAGATGGAAAACTGGTATGGTGTGAATATAAAAGTTAATAATGCCAGATCAGACTTGAAATACAGATTTAAGATAAAAAGCGAATCGCTTACCGAAATACTCGAGTTAATTAATAAAATGACGCCAATAAACTATAAAATTGATGGAAAGGAGGTGACAATCAACTATAAATAAACCGAAGTGAAAAAAGGTGCAAGGAATTGCCGTTCCTCACACCTGTAATTTTTTCAGCATACCATGTTTATACACAATCAACTCATGTCTGATGACATGACAAAAATGTGGTTTGCTGTTACAAAAGTAATCAAAAGACCTGAGTAACAAATCTAAAACTTAAATTAAATGCTAAAAAGAACCACTTTAATCCTTTGTTACAGTATATTTACATTGTTTAGCATTTCTGTAAATGCACAGCAACAAATCCAACTAAATCTGAAAAACACAAGTCTGGAAAAAGTAATAAAGGAGATTGAGAAGCAAACTTCTTATTCATTTATGTATGATAGCAGAGTAGATTTATCTTCCCACACAGATATATCTTACCAGGGAGAATCTATCAACTCCCTGCTTACCACTCTTTTTAACGGAAAAAATATTTCCTACGAGATATTAAGCAACCAGATTGTACTGAGAAAAGAGGAAATACAGCAAGATGTTCCTATGATTAGAGTAAGAGGAACGATAAAAGACAGAAACAGGGAATCCCTCATAGGTGTAAATATCCTGGTAAAAGGTACTACAAACGGAACTGTGACAGACGTGGACGGTAATTTTGAACTTATGGCTCCTGCTGGTTCGACAATAAACATCAGTTATATCGGATATACCCCACAAGAAATCAAAGCAACCGACAGCCCTATTCAGTTAATTCTGGAAGAGGATACCAAAACACTGGAAGAAGTAGTTGTAGTAGGATATGGTGTACAAAAGAAAGTAAACCTGACTGGTGCGGTAGACCAGGTAACGAGCAAAGTATTTGAAAACCGGGCAGTGCCCAACGTAACCCAGGCATTGCAGGGAACTATTCCTAACCTGAATATATCCCTCACAGACGGTAAACCTTCTACTACTGCCGAATATAATATCCGCGGTACTACGTCTATCGGGCAGAAAGGTAGTGCATTGGTACTGATTGATGGTGTGGAAGGAGATCCGGCCATGCTTAATCCGAATGATATTGCCAGCGTAACCATCCTTAAAGATGCGGCATCAGCAGCTATTTACGGAGCACGTGGTGCATTCGGTGTAATCCTGATCACTACCAAAGAACCTACTAAAGATAAAGTCTCTATTAGTTACAGCGGTAGTTTCTCTATTAAATCCCCTACTGTTGTCCCGGATCTGGTAACAGATGGATATACTTATGCCAAACATTTTAATGAGGCATGGAGTGCCTATTATGATTATTCACAAACACCGCAGAAAATCAATAAGTCCGTACTATTTTCTGCTGATTACCTGGAAGAGTTCAAACGCCGTTCTACCATACCCGGATCGCCGGAAGTAGATGTAGATGCAAACGGTAATTATGTCTATTACGGTAATACGGACTGGTATAAAGAGTTATACAAAAAACAAACTTATGCAAATGACCATAACCTTTCAATTTCCGGCAGCGGAGGTAAATTGAGCTACTACATCACCGGAAGGTTCTATGACCAGAAGGGATTATTCCGCTATAACTCTGATGACTACAACATGTACAATCTCCGGGCCAAAGGCTCTATCCAGGCTTTTGACTGGTTAAGAATAGATAATAACATGGAATTCTCAACCATGAGCTATCACAACCCGATTAATGTAGGAGAAGGAGGCGGGATTTGGAGAAATATCGCCGATGAAGGGCATGTAGTTTCCCCGATGTTTAATCCCGACGGAACGCTTACTTTAAGTGCAGCTTATTCCGTAGGTGACTTTTGGTATGGTAAAAACGGACTGGATACAGACCGTCGTATCCTTAAAAACACAACAGGATTTACTGCTTCATTCCTAAAAGATAAGTTACGGGTGAAAGGTGACCTTACTTTTCAGAATATAGATAATGACCAGACACGTATTCGTGTGCCGGTGCCCTACAGCCGCCGTCCGGGTGTTATAGAATATGTAGGAAGCGGCACAAATGATTACCGCGAAGTGAATGAAGTTACCAGATATATTGCAACCAATATATATGCTGAATATGAAAATACATTCCGTGGTAAACACTATTTCAAAGGAATGGTAGGGCATAATTATGAGCAGTCTTCTTTCAAAAAAGTAAGTTCTTTCCAAAACGGGCTCATATTTGAAGATGCAAAAGACATCAACCTGGCATTAGGTGAGAATAAAGAAATAACAGGCGATTATAAAAAATGGAACTTCGTAGGCGGATTCTTCCGTATGAACTACATTTTTGACAACCGCTACCTGGTGGAGTTTAACGGTCGTCTGGATGGTTCTTCCAAATTCCCATCCAATGAGCAATATGGTTTCTTCCCGTCTATTTCCGGCGGATGGAGAGTATTCCAGGAGCCATTCATGAAAAACGTAAACCACGATCTATTTACAGATTTGAAGTTCAGGGCATCTTACGGCTCGCTGGGCAATGGTAATATTGATCCGTATTCTTTCCAGGAGTTACTACCTATTGCACAATCGGACAGAATTCTCAACGGTGTGCGTCCGCAGACTATCCGCAATCCGCGGGTAATACCACTTGGACTAACCTGGGAGACAGCAACAACCTTTGATGTCGGGCTGGATTTTATTATGCTCTCAAACCGTCTGCACCTCAATGCGGACTACTATGTAAGGAAAACAAAAGATATGTTTACTGTAGGTATGTCACTGCCCGATGTGTTCGGAGCAGACATTCCGAAAGGAAATAACGCAGATATGACTACCAGAGGTTATGAAATATCCCTGAAATGGATAGATAAATTCCAATTGGCAGGTAAGCCCTTTAATTATGAGATACGAGCTACGTTGGCAGACTATAAATCGGTTATTGATAAATATAACAATCCGGAAAAGAAACTTAGTGATTATTACGAAGGAATGCGTGTAGGCGAAATATGGGGATATGTGACAGAAGGTTTCTTTACCTCGGAAGAAGATGTTAAAAACCATGCCGACCAATCTCTCTTTATGGCAAGCGCCAGCCGTACATGGCTACCGGGTGATATTAAGTTCAAAGATTTAAACGGTGATAAAGTGATTAGTTATGGCGATGATACAGTAGATAATCCCGGAGACAAAAAGATCATAGGTAATAAAGAGCCTCGTTACATTTATAGCTTTGGGCTCAGTGGGGATTGGAACAATTTCTTTATCTCAGCTTTCTTCCAGGGAGTAGGCAAACAAGATTGGTATCCCAGCCGGGATGCATCTCTGTTCTGGGGACAGTATAATCGTCCTTATAATGACTTGCCAAAGCATCATCTGGGCAAAATATGGAGTGAAGAGAATCCGAACACTTATTTCCCGCGCTATCGTGGCTATGCAGTAGAAGAAGCGGATGGAGAGTTGAACCAGAAGCAGACTAAATATCTGCAAAGCGTAGCCTATATACGTTTAAAGAATATACAGGTAGGATATACCATACCCTCGTCTTTTATTTCAAAACTAAAGATGCAAAATGCAAGGATATATATATCAGGTGAAAACTTATGGTCATGGTCACCTATGTACAAGAATTCCAAAAACACAGATGTAGGCTCTATATATGGCTCTGACCGTGCAGTATCCGATAATGGAGGATATGGTGACGGATATAACTACCCGATACTTAAGAGTGTAACATTCGGACTATCAGTAACCTTCTAAAACTAAGACACATGAAAAAGATATTATTGTTAATTATTTCCGTTTGTTTGTATATATCCTGCGATCTGGACCAGGAACCGGTATCACAAGTTGGAAAAGGCCCGGTATTTAACAGCGAGAAAGGACTGGAATTGTATGTAAACTCTTTTTATGACATATTGCCGAGTACCGGTGATCTGCATAGAGGAGATAATATGTGTGACTATGCCGCACGTGTTCAGATACCTAATTTTATAAGAAAAGGAAGCTATAGTTCACAACAAAGTACAGGATGGGATTGGGAAGATCTGCGTAATGTTAACTATTTCATTGAAAATTGCAACAGCCCGGAAGTCGCTGCGGATGTAAGAAAGAATTACATCGGGATAGCCAGATTCTTCCGTGCATATTTTTACTCCGAAAAAATAAAACGTTTCGGTGATGTCCCGTGGATCAATAAACCACTTTCCATTGATGACCCCCAACTAAACGCTAAACGTGACTCCCGTACACTGGTAATGGATTCCGTTCTAAATGATCTGAATTATGCCATCGAACACATTAAGGCAGTAAAAGACCCGACCAGCTCACTGATAACCAAATCCGTAGCTCTCGCATTCAAGTCCAGAATATGTTTATTTGAAGGCACTTTCAGGAAATATCATATTGACTATAATCTGGCATCAACAGCAGAAAAATGGCTTAAAGAAGCTGAATCAGCAGCTAAAGAACTTATTGACAGCGATCAGTATGGACTATATGACGGGAAAGGAATAGAAGGTTCTTACCGCGAACTGTTTATCAGCGACAAAGCTATAGAAAAAGAAGTTATATTAGCTTCCGTATGTAGCAAATCCCTAGGAGTGTATAATGATGCAAACTGGTGGTGGACAAGTGCAACTTTCGGCTCACGTATCAGCTTGATAAGGACATTTGTAAATACTTACCTAAAACTCGACGGAACTCCTTTCACCAGCACAACCGGATATGAAACAATGACATTTTTTGATGAAGTGCAAAACCGTGACAAACGCCTTTCACAAACCATACGTACCCCGGGATATAAACGTATCAATGGGGGTGTTATAACAGATGCAGCCCCTGATTTCACTTATACTTATACCGGATATCAGCCTATTAAATTCTGTCTGGATGACACTTATTATGATAACGGAGCTGTAAATGATAACACCATCCCTATGATACGTTATGCTGAGGTATTACTCAATTATGCTGAGGCGAAAGCGGAGTTAAATACATTGACTGATGCCGACTGGCAGTTAACTATCGGTCAGTTACGCCGACGTGCCGGTATCACTTCCGGATTGGATAGTAAGCCTACAACTGTTGATACTTATCTTCAGTCCGTTTACTTCCCGGAAATATCTGATCCTGCTTTACTGGAAATTCGTCGTGAAAGGGGCATCGAACTTGCATTTGAAGGTTTACGTTTCCCTGACCTGATAAGATGGAAGAAAGGTGATCTAATCAAAAATGAATGGAATGGCATGTATATTCCTGCTTTAGATACACCTATGGACCTCGATCAAAACGGTACACCGGATGTATGTTTTACCCAACAAGCCGAAGTTACAGACCCAATTCCTGGTGTTGTATACATAAATGTAGCTCCTATGAGAGGAGACGTAGATAATCCTCAATTGCTTAAGGAAAAGACAAAAGGTGAAATTACATGGATGACAAATATTTCCAAAGATTGGGAAGATAAACATTATTTATACCCGATACCTGAAATGGCCCTCATTATGAATCCGAACCTTAAACCTCAGAATCCAGGTTGGTAATGTAAAGTTATTATATTAATTGTGTATATCCCGAAAGATTTACTATTTTCGGGATATATTTAAACACACCATTATGAAGAGAATATTTTATTTATTGGTATCCCTGCTTATTGTAGTGGGATGTCAGTCGGAGAAAAACACTGATTTAAAAGTAATTACCTTTAATATCCGTTACGATAATCCCGGTGACAGTCCGAATAACTGGGACGCGAGGAAAGTACACGTTTATGATTTTACAAAAGAGAGAAAGCCTGATGTGATGGGTATGCAGGAGGTTCTTCACTCTCAATTGCTCGACCTGAAGTCTAACTTACCACAATATGACTTCATTGGTGTTGGAAGAGACGATGGAAAAACCGAAGGTGAGTATTCACCGGTAGCTTATCTGCGGGATAAATTTGAAAAACTGGATGGTAATACATTCTGGCTGTCTGAGTATCCGGATAGTGTCGGACTCATGGGATGGGATGCAGTTTGTACGCGTATTGCTACATGGGCTAAGTTGAAAGATAAAAGCAATGGAAACATATTCATGGTAGTAAATACACACTTTGACCATATAGGTAGAGAGGCACGTAATAAAAGTGCATTGCTTATTATCGACAAGATAAAAGAAATTGTAGGAGACAATCCTGCTATCCTCACCGGAGACTTCAATGTTACTGATGCTTCAAGTGCTTATAAAACGATTACCACCAATGAGTTTAAGCTAATAGATGCTCATAAGACAGCAGGTAAAGTTTCAGGTGAAACTCAGACGTTCCAGAACTTTGGAAGAAACTCCGGAGATACGGGAGATAAGATAGACTTTGTTTTTGTAACACCACAGATTAAAGTGAAAAGCTCGGAAATCCCGTCATCATTAACTTCTTCCGGGTTGTATTTGTCAGATCATAATCCGCAGATTGTTGAATTATCGTTTTAATTGTAAAAGTTAGGACTTGATCTGACAGTCGGGCATTTTTATCCGATTTGTATATTTGGGTTTTCTAAGCCATGATTTCTTGGAATGGGAAGATAATTTGAGGGGGATTTTAGTCCCCCTTGACCATTCCAGTCAGTCAGGTTATTGCTGACGGGTTGCTCCCCAGCAGAGCCCGTTTCCTCTTGACCTGACAAGGGCAAAGATACAACATTTTGATAATGATTGGATAAGAGTTTCTCTTTTGCAAGATATATACTGTCATTCCAAGTCTGCATGGGAGTTTTTCCATAACAATGTTTGCCTGAATGAGGTCTTTCATTATTATAGTATTCCAGCCAAACATCCACATCAGCCTGTAATTCATCAATATTGTTGTAAATCTTCTTGCGGAACGCAGTAGCATAGAATTCATCTTGCATCGTTCTGTGGAAGCGTTCACAAATACCATTTGTTTGTGGACTCTTTGCTTTGGTTTTTGTATGATCTATATCTTCGACAGCCAGATATAACTGGAACTCGTGATGTTCCCTTGCTCCACAGTATTCAGTACCTCTATCTGTTAAGATACGCATCAAAGGAATACCGTAGCCATCGTACAAAGGGATAACCCTATCATTGAGCATATCTGCGGCTACCAGAGCTATTTTGCGGTCATAAAGCTTAACGGTGGCTACTTTGGAATAAGTATCAATAAAGGTCTGTTGATAGATTTTCCCTACTCCTTTAATATATCCAACATAATAAGTATCCTGAGCACCAAGATAACCAGGATGGTGTGTTTCAATCTCTCCATGGGCTACTTTCTCTTCCTTTGCTTTCTCCAATGCAACTACTTGTGATTCGGTAAGGATTAGACCTTCCTGTGCAACTTTAGCTTCAAGTGCTTTTAGTCGTTTCTGGAACGTCTCTAAATCATGTCTGAGCCAAACACAACGAACTCCACAAGGAGAGATGAACACTCCTTCTTTCTTCAGTTCATTGGAAGCTCTGGTTTGACCAAAAGCAGGATTTTCAATGGCAAAAGACACCACTCGCTCTTCAATGTGAGGTTCTGTCCGATTTTTGACATTAGGAACTCTGCGGTTCAGGTCTTTAAGAGCATCCTCTCCGCCTTCTTCAAACAGTTCCTTATAACGATAGAAAGTATCACGACTATAACCTAAATACTTGCAGGCTCTGGATACATTGCCTAATTCTTCTGCTAATCCAAGCAGACCTAAACGACTTTTGATTACTTTTGTTTCTAAACTCATTTTTCTGACATTTTAAAGGGTTAAACTTTTTTGTTGTTTTTAGCAATACAAACTTAATTGTTTGCCCTTTAACTGTCAGATCAGATCGAAACTATTTCGTTTTAATTTATTAGCAGTTATTCGCTTCGCTCATTAGTAGTTAAGTAGTCAATAGTAAAAGCATTTTCTACTTGACTACTAAGTTGTAATATACAACTGATAACTACTTGACTACTTTAACTACTAATAAGCGAAGCAAATGATAACTACTTTAACTACTAATTCTCCTCCCCTTCTGTACTTTCCTGATAAAACTTCTTCCAGTCATCACCATTAAAGTCAGAGCTGATATCATATCCTGCTATACCGTCACAGAAATTCTTATAAGCATACTTTCTTCCATAATCAGCATCAAATAAGTTAGGAGAGTCATCCGGAATCCAGTATTCGTGCTCTCTTTTATTATCAGTCAGTGTCCACACTGTAATACCTGATTGTTGTGCTTCAGGAACATTCTCTTTAAATGAATCAACAATCATCTGATACACCTGCGCCTGCTTTTCTAATTGTTCAAAAGATGGGGTTGCCGTACCTGTTTGTACATCTAACTCTGTGACACGAACCAATTTTCCCGTACCAGCCAGTTTCTTGAACATATCATCTATTTGTGTTCTTGTTATCTGATCGATATGTACGTGCATTTGAGTTCCTACACCATCAATAATAGGAGAATTATTTGTTTCATCAATGTATTTCACATACTCTACGAAAGCAGCAAGCTTGGTCGGATTAGTTTCCAATCCATAATCATTGATAAATAGTTTATCATCCGGATTACCATATTGACGTGCAAACTGGAATGCCTTAACACCGTATTCTTTACCAATATACTGTCCCCAATAAAACTCTTCCGCGCCTATTTCTTCCGCAGGAGGAACAAAATCAACACCACGTAATGAGCCACCATCACTTATAACTTCATTCAGTACGTCCCATGCTTTAACCCGGTCTTTACAATGCTCTGCCATTGTCTTGATCCAGCTTTCCATTGCTTCGAGGAGTATTGCTTTTTTCTCTTCAGCAGACTTCTCTATAATAGTGGGACCTGATCTTTGCATCTTTGTTCTGACTGGTTCTTCACTCTTTTCTACTAATTTTACATCATCAAGCCAGTAAGTAATATTGGGTAACTTTCCTAAGTCAAAGCTTAATTTTACTCCGGCAGCTCCGGCTTTAAGTTGGGGAGTGAAGTCAACATTAATATAGTCCCAACCCCCTCCGGTAGTAGAGAAATGTGATTCGGCTCCGTTTCCTTTCCAGTCCATCCACGGCCATTCGTTTTCGTTGCCCGGGAATGAGACGCGTCCCTGACCGGCAACATCTGATTTAATATAAAATGAAAGTGTATAAGTAGTACCTGTAGTCAGTGCAAGCTCTTCTGTCTGAAGCTGCAAATCCCATTCATTCGCTGATGTTGATGTTGCTACCAATTTGGCCGAATATGTACCTGTATTCTTCTCAGAATCATCGATGGAGATACCGTCACCCGGTACAACAGCATTCCAGTTACTTAAATCGCCTTTTTCGAAATCGCCATTAACCACATAATTCAGTTCCGTTGGTTCAGCATCCAGGTCAACTACTTTAATGCTGTTGATATCTATATAATAAGTTCCTGCTGCTTTACCCATATCAAAATACATTTTAACCGGGCTGCCATTTGCCGTAAGACTGCCATCTGCTCCATAAGTTACCTGCTTCCACGTAGAATTGGTTGGAACATGTGAACTCCCGTCGTACCAGGGCCAACGATTGCTCATTTTATCATTAAATGACATACGGAACAGGGCATCTTCTTCCGAACGGATCCAGAATGAGAAAGAATATGCATGATCTGCAATAGCTGCAATTTCCGGACTCTCAAGCTGTACATCCCATTCCTGGCTACTGTCACTCGTCACAACTACTTTAATAGCCGGGTCGCCGGCATTTAACCCTTGTCCTTCTACAATCGCAAATGTACCGTTTATCTCACTAGTCTTATTCCATCCGGTAAAAGTACCATCCTGCAAACCTGAGATATCAACTAAATTTGCTCCGGGCGTAGGGGGTACTACAATTGGAGCTATCAGAGAGTTGAGGTAAGCGGCCGGTTGCTGATTATGCCAGATATAATTATGTCCATATATCTCTATATCATTGGGAACCGCAGCAAAAAAAGCATCAATCCTGTTAAAATTATACTCTCCCCTACTATTGACTACAGAAGAATGCTTCATAGCATTCCCTGTAGTGAAAATCTGAAAGTTCTCATCTGCAACCTTTTTATATGCATCATCTGTGGTATAGAATCCGACATCAAGCCCCACACCAATACTCATATGCGGAACATGTTTCATTGCATAAGCTTTAATGAAATCATAATTTGCCAGGTTCTCGGCCAGGCTTAACGGAATCTCTGAAGTTGAGACATTCCCATATTCATGTCCCCATTCCATTTTATCATCGTAGCATGAATAAAAACAAAGTGTTATCATTACAAATGCCAGGGACAATATCTTAGATTTGTGTTTCATATCATTATTATTTGGTTAGTTTTATTTTACTGCTCTTCTTCCGGATAATCACTATGTTCGGGTGCAACTAAAGGCACTATGCGTATATTGTCAAAATAGACATTCAAATTAGTCGGTTGAGACTCTACACCGTTAATCGTTCCGTTCTCAAACCATGGGCCACCTTGTTTATAGCTCGCCTGATCTATTTGTGCCAGAACATCTGCAAGGGTTAAATCTTTAAAATCTTCACTATCACCAAATGGTAGTGTTACAGTAAACCAACAGCCGGGATTCTCAACTACCCTGCGGTTTCCACCTTCCGCCCAAGGGGCATAAACCATACAATATTTGGTTGCTCCCCATCCATCGGCAACTACAAAACGGATATCACCGGAATTCCATTCATTCTCAAAATAAATATCCATTTGTATACCGCATTCAGAAGTAGGAGTACTTAAAGGAATACCTGTGGCTGTAACAACATTCGCCCAGGCAGAATTATCTATCCAGTAACGGGTAGCGTCAACCGGTGCATCACTTGCTGGCAATAATTTGGAATCCTTATTTAATGAGCGATAAATCCCCTGGGACTTAGGCAGGTTTCCTTCGGAAGGAATTATTGCCGTTAGGTCATCAGATATCTCTCCCTGGCTCCAGGAGTATGTATTTACATCATCAAAATTATGTATCAATCCCTGCCTAAAATTAAAATATCCCGGTGAGTAAGCTCCCCCGTTTACACTTTCCACAAATAAAGAACCACCTTCATTTCCCATGCCTTGTGGCACCAATACTTCACACCATAACCCGTCTTCATCATCTGATTCAATATTCTCAGTTACAACAATATTACCAGGGAAGGTTACTTTGGATACTTCCTGCAATCCTGTTCCCCAAATTGTAATCAACTCGCCTGCTTGCGGCATCGTATGTGAAATACGGGTAATAGAAGGAGCTGCCGCCTTGATCTCAAACGGATGAACAGTAAAATTAGCAGCGGTTTTTTCCAAATGAATCGTATTACGTACATCATCAGAAGCCTCTATTGTAGGCGTATCACGTGATATGGTAACCAACATGGAATTATCAGAAACAAATACCGGGTTAAAATATGTCTCATATCCATTAATTAGTACTTTCCTGATGCCCGTAAATCCGGAACCTTCGAGTCTCAATGTTTGTCCTAAACGAGCAAACACAACTTCCCGGTCAGGAACAGATGAGTTTACATCTTCCAGATATACTTTAGTGACAGTAATTGGCGTATTAAGTCCCTCCTCTTCATCATCACATGAAGAGAAAACGAATAAAGTAAATAATGTTGCTAAGAGCAATAACGGCCACTGCTTCTTATAAATTATATTTTTCATTTGAGTAATCTTTTAGTTAGTTAAACAGATCGGTTATTCTATCTTCATTAAATTCGTAGGCAACAGGTTCTTTGTTCAGCAATGGATTCTTAACCTCTTCCGACTGCGGATAAGGCAACAGAAAAACAGAAGAATCAATAGTACCTACTGCACGGGAACCATCATCACGGGTATCATCTAATCTTAAATTATTAGGTGCAGTAAACAGAAATGCAGGCAACACTTCTCTTTGCTGATCTTTCAGATACTTGATGACTTCTTCCTGTTTATAGTAAGCACGGCTTACCAGATCATACCAATACTGTCCTTCCATACAGAATTCGATCCGGCGTTCGTGACGAATATCTTCCCAGGAAATACTTGTTTTAGGATTTAAATTAGCACGCACACGTATTTTATTGAAGTACTCTAACGCTAACGCATCTGTTGTAGTAGTATTATTACCCAGGACAGCCTCTGCATAATTAAGATAAACTTCAGCTAAACGCAACATATAAGTGTTTAATGCTGAGTTCATACGCCCGATAGCCGGATTATCTTTTGTAGATCCGGTAATTCCTTTCTTTACATTCAAGGCAGTAGAAGCCTCACCTGAAGCATTTTGCTCATAAAGCAATCCACCGTTTGCTTTGTTTATTTCCGGATAGTAATCACCATATCCCATCCATGTAGCTTTACGACGAATAGTATCGGTCACCTCATATTCGCTAATGATATTGTAAGTAGCAACAGTCGCACCACCCCATGCTGCATCATCTCCGGTCACTTCAGAACCGTAAGCAAAATAAGCCTGTTGTGAATTAATATATCCCCAGCCGTTATTGGTAGAATTCAATCCCGGTACCCATTGAAATGCAAACATAGTTTCTGAATTATTATTATTCTCTACTTTAAACAGATCCGGATAGTTGGTAATTAGCTGGTAATTGCCGCTTTCAATTACTTTCTCTGCTGCTGCTTTTGCTAAATCCAGATAAGCAGCATCACGTACTCCTACATTGGGATTTGCACCGTAATCGCTGGCTACAAGTCCCGAATAGTGCAAATAGAAACGGGATAACATACCAAATGCACTGTATCTGTCAACACGTCCGCTTTGCGAAACGGTTTCAGGAAGCCATTTTGCAGCAAACTCCATATCACGGATTGCAAAATCATATACATCTTTACGCGGATTAGTATTAACTACAGGGTTAGATGCCAATGGAGTAGGATCATCCGATATGATAGCATTTCCCCAAAGCGAAGCCAAATACCAATAAGCAATACCGCGCATAAAGCGTGCCTCTGCAATGTATTGAGTTTTAGCTTCATCACTTACGCTACTTTCATTGATGGTAATAATTACTTTATTAGCTTGTTGGATTACAATATAAAATGATTGCCAGGCAGATACCAAAGGCCCGGTAAGGCCGGTTTCCGTAAAATCAGCAAATGGATAAATATAGTCCGAATAAGGTGCTGATAAATTATAAGACCGCCCGTCTCCCAAACCATAATAGAATTGTCCGTTAAAATCAGACCACACTACATTATACAAAGGATAAATAAGCGAAGGCAGGTTTTCTTCTGTCAGGCCCGAGCTTGTAATCAAGTTGTTTGGAGTAATCTCTAAAAAGTCCTCACAAGAACTAAAAGAGATGGTAATAACAACTGTCAGTATATAAATTATTTTTTTCATTGTTATTAGTCATTAAAATGTTTTAGAATGTAAGATTGAGACCGAAAGTATAGATTCGCGGTGACGGATAACGACCGTTATCAATACCTGTCAGCCAGTTGCCATCTGTGTATGAGCTACCCACTTCCGGATCATACCCTGAGTATTTGGTAAATGTGTGCAGGTTTTGCAGGTTAGCATATATTTTCAGGTTCTGGATACCTACTTTATTAATCCATCTCTTTGGCAAAGTATATCCTATTGAAATATTCTGGATACGCAAATACGAACCATCTTCTACAAAACGATCACTAAAGGCATAATCATAATTTGAAGTTGAGGTTGACTGTGGCATACGGGGTGAACGCGGATCTCCACCAACGATCTTAACATTCCGGTAATCATTTGGTCCATTTGGGTCTATCAGTTCCAGCTTGGCATAATCAAGTGCCGAACTGAACAGGTTGGATATATTACGATAAGGATTACTTAAATAACGCCGGGGATAATTAATAACATCATTTCCATAAGAACCTGCCAGGAAAATAGTCAAGTCCCAATTCTTATAAGTAAATGTGTTACCTATACCAAATGTAAACTTAGGTTCCGGATTTCCGATAAATACCATATCATCTTTATCTATCTTCCCATCGTTGTTCTGATCTTTATAGATGTAATCGCCAATCCATACACCTGTTTTTTCATCGATAGGCAAATTAAACATGACAGGTGTCCTCTGTACGTTTCCGGCAGCATCCTTGTAATAAAAATCCTCTGCTTTTTCAAAACGCCCTATAACCTCATAACCATAAAATTGTCCGATAGGCTCACCGACAACTGTTCTATTGATAATAGTAGGGTCAGTCCCTCCATATTCGTTACCGTTAATAGAACGGGTTAATTCTCCTGTCTCCGTATTAATAGAAAGTACCTTATTACGGTTCATCGAGAATACAATATTAGAAGTCCACAGAAAATCCCGTTTATCAATGTTGACAGTGTTTAATGTTAATTCAAGTCCCTTGTTCTCCAACGAACCTAAATTCACCCATGGCGGAGCACTTGAACCGGTTCCACTGGTACCGGCAAATGCGGGTAGGGATGCCTGAAGCAATAAGTTCTTTGTCTTTTTATAATACACGTCAGCAATAAATTCAATACGGTTCTTGAACAATCCGAGATCAACACCGATGTTGCTCGAGGAAGTCGATTCCCATTTTAAATCGGCATTGGGTGTGTTACTAGCAATCAATCCTGTCCCCCAATTACTTGTTGAGGTACGGTAAGTAGCCAGATAAGCATAATTATCCGGTATATTCTGATTACCTACCAGCCCCCATCCGGCACGCAGCTTGAGGTTGTTAATCACCGGATTGTCTACCAAAAAATCTTCCTGTGACAATCTCCATGCCAATGCTGTTGACGGGAACCATCCCCAACGATTCTTCTCTGCAAACTTAGAAGAACCATCCCGGCGAACAGTAGCCGTAACCATATACTTATCTCTGTAAGAGTAGAACAAACGCCCGAAATAGGACAGAATAGAATTAGCGCCCGTATAACCGTCACTATAAGCTGTTGTAGCATCTCCCAAAGTCAGGTCGGTAGCTCCGTTTGTTGGAAAGCCTGTACGGGAACCCTGCAAATATTCCCAATAGGATTTTTGCATTTCCTGTCCCAACATAGCATTAATATTATGTATTTCGGAGAATGTACGGTTGAAAGTAACAATATTACGCCAGCTCCAGAATTTATTATAGCGCTTAGAGTTATTCGCATTATTCTCTTCATTATACTGTGTGTTTGATAATCTCCATGTAGGTTCAAACCGGTAAGTATTTCCGGTATTGAAGTCTATAGAAAGTTCCGTACGGTAAGTCAATCCTTTTATCACAGTTGCCTCAGCATAGGTATTTGCACGGATACCATAATTCTCTATCCTGTTGTCAATCAACTGGGCAAAAGCAATCGGGTTTTTAGGCAACCAGTTCTCTGCGTTTTCTTGTCCTCCGAAGGAACCGTCTGCATTACGGACAGGTATATCCGGAGTCATACGTAAGGCTAAGCCTACCAAAGCCTGATCAGATACCGTTAACTTCTGGAACGAATTGTGGAATGCAAAATTGATACCGGCTTTCAGGTAGCTCTTCACCTGCGAATCAAAACTACCACTTAAGTTGAAACGTTCAAAGCCTGAACCTTCGGCAATACCGTCCTGATTGAGGTAAGCACCACTCAGATTGTAATTTATCTGGTCATTACCACCGGAAATTGACAAGTTATGATTCTGCATCATCGCATTACCGAAAAGCTCCTCCTGCCAATCAGTACCGGAACCCAGCAGATCAGGACGGACAAAGTTATTGTTTGCATTTACCAAACTCAAGTCAGCCAAAGCATTATGATGGATTGCAAATTCCCTTAAATCCAATACATCTAGTTTTTTTGGCATCTCCTGCCATCCCATATAACCACTGTAATTAATAGAAGCATCCCCTTTTTGTCCGCGTTTGGTAGTAATAATTATAACTCCATTGGAAGCGCGGGCCCCATAGATAGCAGTTGCAGAAGCATCTTTTAATATATCCATTGAAACAATATCCGCAGGGTTGATAGATGCCAAAGCGTTAGAGTTGGTGTTGTTTGCTCCGTTTTGGGCGCCACCATCTATAATTACCCCGTCAATCACATAAATCGGTTCGTTGGATGCACTTAGTGAATTAATACCACGAATACGGATAGAAGTACTTGCGCCCGGCATACCCGAATTCTGCTGTACCTGAACACCTGCTGCACGCCCTTGTAAAACCTGGTCGATAGAGGCAGCAACCGACTTTGTTATTGCATCTGACGAAACAGAAGTTACAGCACCTGTGAGGTCACTGCGTTTCATCTGCCCATAACCGATTACAACTAATTCGTCAAGAGTCTCTGTGTCTTCCTGAAGCGTAACATTAATCTGTTGTTGATTTTTTACATCAATAGTTACGGTTCGATAACCAATAAAAGAAAAGGTTAGTTTAGATTGTGAGGATACAGTAATCTTATAGTTACCGTCAAAATCTGAAATAGTCCCGTTAGAAGTTCCTACCTCCACAATATTTACCCCTGGTAATTCTTCCCCATGAGCATCCACAACAGTACCGGTAACGGTTATAGACTGTGCAAATGTAAATAAGGGAAACAATAACAATACTAATAGCCATAGCGGCCTTTTGAGTTTTGCGCCTTTCATGCTTAAATTCATTTTGGTTAATTAATAATATCAATGCGGTCTCTGCATGAGTTATTCACTAAAGCAAAATTACAGAGTTACGAACAACTACCTCTTACTGCCGTAATCGTTCTTTTTGGAGGGTGTTACATGCTTTTTCTGTAGGTTACATAATATTTGTTTTGGGTTACATCCCTATATTCAGAGATCATAAACCAAACCAAAAAGATGTAACCTGATAAATCGTAGTAAGCCCGAATCAACAGGTTACTTTCAGTTAATACAGTCTGTTTATCCTTTTATTCCGCTTCTGTTTTTCTATTACTTTCCGCATATTCTTTTGGAGACATACCATAGAATCCCCGGAATGAACTTGAAAAATGAGATAGGTTGTTGAATCCGACTGCATAAGCAACTTCCGATATATTCAGTTTTTGTCCGGCCAGTAATTCGCCGGCTTGCTTTAAGCGGATAGCTTTGATAAAGTCACGTGCTGACTGATTAGTAAGCTCTTTCAATTTACGATGCATGTGTACACGGCTCATACCTACCCTACTTGCCAGAAACTCAACATTCAGTTCAGGGTCTGCAATATTATCATTGATTATATGAATGATCTTTTCATATAATATCTGATCAGATGAGCGGAGTACAATGGGTTTTATTAATGTTTTATTCTCATCTTCATCAGCAATCCGGTGTTTCAGGCGTTCCCGGTTCTCAAGAATATTAGTTATACGTTTCTTAAGCATCTCCACGTTAAACGGTTTGGGTACATAAGCATCAGCACCCGTTTCAAATGCCTCTGCTTTATCTTCCTGACTGGCTTTCGCTGTTAACAATATAACCGGAATATGATTTACATTAATATTAGATTTAATCTTTTTCGTTAAAGTAGCCCCATCCATTTCAGGCATCATTACATCGCTGATCACTAAATCCGGCTTTTGATTTAAGACATAATCTAAAGCTTCCTTACCGTTAGTTGCTTCCGATACCCGGTAAATGTCGGATAATTCAGCCTTAAGGTATTGCCGGATCTCTTCTTCATCATCTACTACCAATACCCGGTATCTTGTCTTTGATTTTGCTTTTTCCTCTTGCTCATCTTCCGCTTCCCGGAAAGCTTTAATGATAGGTTCACTTTGTTTGGTCTTACCTGGAGATTCTATAGTGATACCTTTTTCAGCATCAGAGAGGTGTTGGTTTCCTAAAGGCATACGAATGACAAATTCACTGCCCTGCCTGTCAGTTCTGTTACGGGCAAAGAGAATCCCGTGTTGCAATTCGACCAATGAGCGGGCCAAATGCAGCCCTATCCCGGTACCAAAGTTCAGCCCCGGATCACTGTTTATTTGATAAAACCTTTCAAATATCTGTTCTATCTTATCTTCTTCAATTCCACAACCTGTATCCGTTACGATTATCTCAAAATAGTCTTTTAAAGCATTTTCTATCCCTTCATCGTGTCCTGTACGTAACATTATTGATATCTCCCCATTATCAGGAGTAAATTTAAAGGCATTTGACAGTATGTTGACCAGCACTTTATCAAAATTACCCAAATCAACCCATACATACAGCTTTTCATCCTGGTGGATGAACTTAAAATCAATGTTCCGTTTATTGGCCTGATACTCGAAAGTAAGCATTAAATCATCAATAAATCCTACAATATCTGTCTCGCGATGTACTACAGTCATTAAGCCTTTATCCAGTTTACGAACATCCATCAACTGATTGATGAGACGCAAAATACGTTGAGCATTCCGGTATATTAATAAATATGTTTTCTGTAGCTTCTTATCATTATTTTCTGAGATCAGCTTTTCCAGCGGACTCATGATCAAGGTCATCGGAGTGCGTATTTCATGGGATACGTTTATAAAAAACTGTAGTTTGGCTTCGCTAATCTGTTCCGCATGTTCACGTTTCAAAATCTCATTCTTATGCCTGATGCGGTCAAGTACAAAACGATAGATTCCCCATAGAAGTAAGGCAGATAAAACAAAGTAAAAGAGTTTGGCCCACCAGGTAAGATACCAGGGCGGAGAAATAATCAAAGTAATTATCTTCTCTTCAGACAGGTTATCATATATAGAAGCTTTTACCCTTAAGTGATATGTTCCATATTGAATGTTTGTAAAGTTTATCCGGTTTACACCCGGCTCGGTTGACAGCCACCGCGAATTAAATCCTTCCAGCATGTATTGATAGCTGATACGCCCGGCAAAACCAAAATCAAAAGTAGAGAATTCAAGTGCAAACACATTATCGTTATGGCTTAACCGTATGGTATCCATATCCGAAATAAAACCGTTAATAATCTGATGACGTCCGGATTTTTGTCCTGCCACAATCGGTTTATTCAACACATATAATCCTGTTAGTTGCAGATTAAGCGGAGTACGTTGGGTATTTATATCCTTAGGATAAAAAGCAGTAACCCCGCTCATTCCTCCAAAAAACAGTTGTCCGTCTTTTGCTTTAAGAAAAGCCCCCATACTAAATTCATTCCCCTGCAAACCATCCGAAGCATAATAATTAATAAACCGTTCTTCTTCTACTACCAGTTTCGATATACCCGAATGTGTACTGAACCATATATTATTGTCCTCATCTTCCTGAATACCACAAATAACACCGCTGGGCAAGCCGTCTTGCTCAAGAAATACTTTCGAACTGCGGGTTTCGGTATCCAGTAATACCAATCCTTCGGTTGTTCCTATCCATAAGTTATTTTTTGAATCTTTATATATACTATATACGATATTTCCCGGCAACATATTACCGTATTCTTTCATTTGGTTTGTTTCGGGGTTCAATGAGCAAATACCGTTGTAAGAACCAATCCACAATATACCCTGAGGATCAAAATAGAGGGTATTGATCCAATCATTTGCAATATAATACTGATCTCTGTTCTGCTGGGAATAGTGGTACTTATATTCCTTTTTCTCCATATCAAAAACATATACACCTGCACCATTCGTCCCGATCCATAATTGATCTTTATCATCAATTACCATAGCAAATATTTTATCGTGGGCTGTGTTGCCCGCCTTCGCACCAAGCTGATTCCTGAAATAATTAAACCGGTTATTCACCTTATCATATTGTACCAGTCCTTGCAGATAAGAGCCCAGCCAGATATTGCCGTGCCTGTCTTCAACCATCGATATTACAGTGTGAGGAGCAGTATTCCTTGTATTATCCGGAATAAAATGATAAGCATATTTTTTATCTCTTACCCGGTATATACCGTCATTATCCGTACCTACCCATAAATTATTATCTTTATCCATCAGCAGGGACATGACGCATCCCGAACCTATAATATTCTGATTATGAGATTTAAACCCCCAGTAATCAAACTTATTTGGGCTTTCCGGTGCCAGGAATACTCCTTTCTGGAACAGTCCTGTCCAAATATTACCTGCCTGATCCTGCCAAATGGCATGTACTTTCATCTTTGAGAAATCAAAAGGTGCTGAAAGCATCTGATAGTCTTCCAAACATTGCTTTTCCCTATTATATATTTTCATTCCCAGCCCGTCAGTGCCAACTAATAAACGGTTTTGGTCATCTATTATCATTGATTTTACCGGCAGTTTCGCAACTCCGCTATAAGGTATAAGGTCAAATGCCTGCTTCATCTCATTGAATTTGTAGAGGCCATTGGTAAGGGTTCCGACAAAAATGTTTCCCTCTTCGTCTTCACAGATTGCAGAAATCTCATTGCTCCCGATTAGATGAGGCGACCGGAATATGGTAACTTCATCAGTCAACGGGTTATAACGATTCAAACCCTGATTTTCAGAGCCAATCCAGATCATGCCGTTCCGGTCCTGATGGATGGATGTTAAATATAAACTACTCAACCGCGTGCTTAAAACTTCATCTGCGCGGATTACCTCGCCTTCATTTTTTATCCTTATAATGCCAAACCCTGAAGTTGCCATCCATATCTCGCCCTCTGCACTTTCCATTATAGAAGTGACATGAGGCAAAGCCCGGTATCCTCCATAGTAAACTGGGATTTCCGTAAAATTGTCGGTAACACGGTCATATAAATGTAAAGCATTGATACACCCCACCCAAAAGCGGCCTTTACTATCTTCGAACAGGCTACGGACATAGTTGTTTTTTATGGTAGTGGAGTCTGTTATTACATTTTTATAAGTTATAAAGCGCACTCCATCAAATTTATTTAAACCATCTTCGGTTGCAATCCAGATATAGTTACGCTTATCCTGATAAATAGTATTTATTAAGCTGCTTGACAATTCGTTATCGGTAGTATAAAAAGTTCCGATCTGGGCATTACTGGAGAATATACAAAAGAAGAAAACTAAAAAGAAAAAGTAGTTTTTCATTCCAATCGATTTTAGTATAGGTGATTTTTCAAGGTACTTCCTACAAAATTATAAAAAAGTATCATGAATAAAAACAAAAGTTACAAGTGCACAACAATTTGAAACGACTAAAACATTCTCACAGATCTAGAGTACTTATCTTTGTCTTTCAATGATTTTCTTTATCTTGCAGCAAACTTTTACTACCGGCTGTATAAGAAAGAAAAGGTGATGAAACAATGTACGCAAAAGCTGCTTTTCAGCAAATAGCAAAAACAGCTGATGTTATAGGATTTAAGTGTAACAGTCGTAGAATTAAATATTTGTAATACAGATGAAAAACTTTATTTTCCAGAATACAACAAAATTAGTATTCGGTAAAGGGCAGATTGCCGCGTTGTCAACCCTTATTCCCCATGATAAAAAACTAATGGTTACTTTCGGTGGTGGAAGTGTAAAAAAGAACGGTATTTATGATCAGGTGAAAACAGCATTGAAGGATCATAATTATATCGAATTCTGGGGTATAGAACCTAATCCTACAATAGAAACCCTGCGTAAAGCAATTGCTATAGGCAAAGAAAAAGGTGTCGACTTTTTGCTGGCCGTAGGTGGCGGATCTGTACTGGACGGTACAAAGCTGATTGCAGCCGGTATCTGCTATGAGGGTGATGCCTGGGAGATTGTATTGAAAAACCAGGTAGAAAAAAGCCTTCCGTTTGCTTCGGTTATGACCCTCCCAGCAACCGGATCTGAGATGAACAGAAATGCTGTTATCTCATGTACAGAGACACAGGAGAAATACGGGTTTGAAAATCAGTACCCCGAATTCTCCATTCTCGACCCCGAGGCAACTTATTCATTACCTCCAAACCAGATTGCAAATGCGCTGGCAGATATATTTGTCCATATTATGGAGCAATACATGACTGTCCCCGGACAATCGCGCATTATGGACCGCTGGGCAGAAGGATTGTTACTCACCCTGTTTGAAATAGCACCCCAAATAAAGGAAAATCAACATGATTATGATCTGATGGCAGATTTTATGCTTTCAGCCACACTTGCATTAAACGACTTCATCCGGATGGGTATTACACAGGATTGGGCTACCCATACAATCGGGCATGAACTCACGGCTTTACACGGGATTGCACATGGTGCATCACTCGCCATTGTTTTAAACGGGACTTTACGTGTTCTGAAAGAACAGAAACGCGGCAAGTTATTACAGTATGCCGAACGCGTATTGCATATAACGGAAGGAACAGAAGATGAATGTATCGAAAAGGCTCTGGCACAAACCGAATCTTTTTTCCGCTCTCTGGGATTGGCCACACATTTATCTGAGTTGGGTATAGGTGAAGAAACGATCAATGAAGTTTCCCGTCGGTTCAACAAAGCCGGAGTAGCCTGTGGCGAGAACCAAAACGTAACGGGCGATGTGGCTAAGGAAATTTTATTAAGTTGTAGATAACCCTCAAATTAAGGTATATGCGAATAATAAGAACTTTATCGGTTTTAATGGTACTCCTTGCCTGCATCTCGTGCAAGCAGAAATACCCTTATCAAGACCCGTCTTTATCTCCGGATGAGCGGGCGAGTGATTTACTGGACAGACTGACTCTCGAAGAGAAAGTGCAACTGATGATGAACAACTCTCCGGGTGTTGAACGTTTGGACATCCTACCCTACGAGTGGTGGAATGAAGCATTACACGGTGTGGGACGCGCGGGACAGGCTACTGTTTTCCCCCAGGTAATCGGACTGGCAGCTACATTTGATGATGACGCTGTTTACAAAACTTATAGTATGGTATCGGATGAAGCAAGGGCCAAGCATCATGACTTCAAGAGAAAAGGAGAATTCAAACGATATCAGGGGCTTACATTCTGGACGCCCAATATCAACATATTCAGGGATCCCCGTTGGGGCCGTGGAATGGAAACGTATGGGGAAGATCCTTACCTCACCACACAGATGGGGGTAGCTGTAGTAAAAGGTTTGCAAGGTGACGGCACTGAAAAATATGATAAGCTACATGCCTGCGCCAAACACTATGCCGTGCATAGCGGTCCGGAATGGAACAGGCACAGTTACGATGCAAAAAACATATCCGAACGTGACCTCAGAGAGACTTATCTTCCGGCTTTTAAAGCATTGGTAAAAGATGCGGGTGTAAAAGAAGTGATGTGTGCTTACAATCGTTTCGAAGGGCTTCCCTGCTGTTCAAGTGATGAGTTGTTGATACATATCTTACGGGAAGAATGGGGATTTGACGACATTGTTGTATCGGATTGCGGTGCTATCAACGACTTTTATGAAAAAGGACGCCACGAAACTTATCCGGATGCTGCAACAGCATCGGCCGCTGCTGTTATCGCAGGCACCGATCTTGAATGCGGACGGGTTTATCAGGCATTAAATGATGCAGTGAAACAAGGGTTGATTACTGAAGAACAAATCAACAAATCATTGTTCCGACTGCTACGTGCTCGTTTTCAGCTGGGTTTGATGGATGATGACAGTCTTGTTCCCTGGTCGTCGATCCCGCTTTCTGTTGTCGAATGTGACGAACACAAAGCTATGGCTCTGGAAATGGCGCGTAAAAGTATTGTGTTGCTAAATAACAAAAACAATACACTCCCCCTGAACAAAAACCTGAAAAAGGTAGCTGTGATGGGACCTGCTGCCAATGACTCTGTTATGTTATGGGCAAACTACAACGGTTTCCCCACTAAGTCGGTGACTTTGCTTGAGGGTATACGCAACAAACTTCCCGAAGGTTCGGTTATCTACGAAAAAGGTTGTGATTATGTAACAAGCCTTGTTTTCAACAGCCTCTTCAATCAATGCGTTTACAATGGACAAAAAGGATTTAATGCTAAATTCTGGAACAACAATAACTTCGAAGGAGATGTTGCAGCCGAACAATTAGTAACCTCTCCTTTTGAATATGATACCCGTGGCAATACGGTTTATGCGCAGGGTGTTAACCTGACTAACTTTTCCGCACGTTTCGAATCTGTGTTTACTCCTGCCGACAACGGAGAGGTAGTTTTCAAAATAGCCGGAGAAGACCGCTATAAATTACTTATCGACGGTAAAGATGTGGCATCAGCTACTACCGGACGTTTCACAACACGTGAATATCAGATGAAGGCCCAAAAAGGGAAATCTTATCATATTGTAATTGAATATACGCACAATGATGGAAACGGTTCGCTGAGTTTTGATGTGGGATATACCGAAGAACCTAACTATGATGCCATCGCTGCTAAGGTAAAAGACGCTGAAGTAGTCATCTTTACAGGAGGCATATCTTCGGCACTCGAAGGGGAGGAAATGAATGTGAATCTGCCGGGCTTTAAACAAGGTGACCGTACGAATATTGATTTACCCGAAGTACAGACAAATTTACTCAAAGCACTGAAAAAGCTGAATAAGCCGATTGTATTTGTCCTTTGTTCCGGAAGTACAATGGCACTTCCATGGCAGGATAAAAATCTGGATGCAATACTTGCTGCATGGTATCCGGGGCAAGAAGGCGGAACGGCCGTAGCCGATGTTATTTTTGGCGATTACAATCCTGCGGGACGTTTGCCGCTTACTTTCTATGCATCTTCGAATGACCTGCCTGATTTTGAAGATTATGATATGTCCAAAGGCCGTACATACCGTTATTTTAAAGGAAAACCGCTTTATCCATTCGGATACGGTTTGAGCTACACTACTTTTGAATACGCCAATGCTTCACTCGACAAGCAAAATCTTAAAACCGGTGAACCGGCAAAACTTACAGTTGATATCAGAAACAGCGGGAAGATGGACGGTGATGAGGTAGTGCAGGTATATGTGCGCAATCTTCAGGATAAAGCAGGACCGGTGAAAAGCTTAAGGGCTTTCAAACGTGTATTTATTAAAGCCGGAGAAACAAAAACAACTTCTATTGATTTACCGGCCGATACTTTTGAGTTCTTTGATCCGGAAGGGGAAGTTATGCGTGTAAAACCGGGCAAGTATGAAGTACTTTACGGATCTTCTTCGGATGACAAAGTATTAACAAAACTAACGGTAGATATTAGTTAAATATGGATCAGTAGTTAAAGTAGTTAATGGTAGTTAAGTAGTCAAGTAGAAATAAAAGGCCTGAATCGTAGCCTAAAATTATGGCTTTTCTGATTAGCTCTTGAATTTACTACTTAACTACTAAGGAGCGAAGCGACTGATAACTACCATTAACTCCTTTAACTACTGAAATAATAGCCAGACCATTGAAATAAAGCGTGCAGAGATAGCCGGAAACGTGCTATTAACGGCAGCTCATAGAATTCCATACCACATAATCAAGGAAATATAATATGCATTATATAGATAATGCAGAGTTGCATCACCTCCGTAGTGCAGGTACGCATTACATGTGTGTTGCATCTATGCATTACGCTGGTAATGCATATTATGTATTGCGGATATCAGTTTATAGCAGGTTTCCGGTAAAAAGATGTCGTGTGCAGTAGGTTATCCTTTATCACTTACAGCTTCACAGCGTAATATCATATCTCCCTGTATGATACGGGGTTGCTTCACAGGCATACGTGATGGGCCCAGATATGTTTTTATTCTCAGGGTATATTCATTGCCCGGTATCAGTCCTTCTTCGGGTACACGAAAGATTATTGATTTGGGTTCATTATTCAATAATTCTTCCGGCGGGATAGAAACAACTACTTCGGAAGTTTCGGCATTGAGGATTTCAAGTGCTCCGCGGAGATCACCATTATTGGCTACACGCATTCTCATGCCGTAAAGCTTTATGGGATGTGTAGGTGTGATATCGGCATTAACCGCACCTGTAGCCATGTTTATCACCTGTCCTATGTATCCGCTGCGCAACAAACCATTATTAATAACCTGAGTATGACGGGCTGCCATAGTGAAAATCGTTCCGGGTGAAAGTACCGGGTTTACCTGATGGAGGTGTTGCAGATAGGGAGCTGTAGCATCCGTAAATCTTCCGGATACGGAACTACGCATACGGATTACTTCAAGATCAATTGTGTTACCTTGCAGGGTAAGTTCCATCGCTTTACGGAGAACAAGACGAACGGATTCTTCAATGCGTTCAGGCGTTTCACCGGAATAGCCTTCGGAGGCTACCAGGTTTGCTATCTGACGAAGATTGTATTTCCTGCGGGAGCGTATACGGAGAAAAAAATCATTCGGATCGTTAGTGAGAGGGTTTTTAACGGTATGACCATACAAAGGGCCATAGAGATATTTTTCTGCCATGGATATAGTTTGTTTTTATATAAGGGGTTACTATTTGACGAATACAAAGATAAGATTTATTGCTGTTTTCTATTATATAGAGCCTGTTTAAGTTTTCCACAGAAATTTATTACAGAATGCTTTTGTTTTTTATTTAAACAGGCTCATCATCTGTTATCAAATTAATGTATCATCTCCTCTGACCGGGTTACATTATCAGACCCGTTTTTTACCCATATGCCTTGAATCTTCTCTTTGGCATCCAATAAAGAAGCAATTCAACAACAGATACCTATTACTATTAAAGATACAATATCAAACGCAAAGCAGACAAAAAAATAAAGTATTAAAAAAATAAACACGGTTAATTCGCAGATATTTGTTAAATTTGCAGATAAAGAGAATACTTTACCCGGATAAAGATCCCAGCTATGGGACTTTAAGAAGAATGCTAACAAAATTATTAAATAAAACACGAATGGTACACTTAGTTTATTGCGATGACAAAGCCAAAGTACTGGATAAAATACTCAATGGCAGTAAAACAATGATCGTTCGGGGGGCGGCAGGAAGAAAAATTCCCCATAGTCGGGTAAACGAGGGTGAAACCCTCTATTTCATGCAAAAAGGTTCGAAAAAAATCTCTGCCAAGGCTACGGTAATCCATGTAAATAATTACACAAAACTTACCGATTCGGAAATTATCGAAAAACTGAATCATCCGAAACTCGACCTGACAGACAAACAAAAGGAACGTTGGCATAAGAAATGCCTGATATTGGTAGAGTTTTCCGGCTTGGAGAAGATTGACCCCGCACTCGACTTCGAACATCAGGGAAATATGGACGATTGGTTGATTATCGAGAAAATCGAAGATGTACTTGTGGGAACAAGTATTCCGTACAACTACGAAAAAAGCAGATTTTAATAATATAAAAAATAATTGGAGGAAAATAAAAATGAGTAAATATGACGATGCAATCAAAATCATGCAGGAACGTTGTGGAAATGACAAAGAAGTAGTTATTGGTCTTGCCACCATATCACTCTCTACAAACGCCAATGGCAATCCCCGACCCGCAGCCCGTATGGTATGTGCTTATTACGAAGAAGGCGCATTCTATGTTTCGACGGATGCGAAAAAGAATAAAACATTGCAAATTGAGAAAAACAATGAGGTTTCCATCTGTGGCTTAGATTGGTATGCGTTTCATGGAATTGCTGAAAATCTGGGCTGGGTAAAGGACGAGAAGAATTCGGCAATCAGGGCGAAATTTAAAAAAGTGTTTGACTGGTTTGATGAGGTAGGCAACGAAGACAACCCGGACTCAATTGTTTTGCGCATCACCCCTACAGAAGGTACGATTATTGATAACGAAAGAAAATACGGTGAACAGCAATATGAAATTGATTTCATCCGTAAAACGGTGAAATAATAAATATACAGGCGTAAAGGAGAAAATATATAGCCAACCTAATCTATCTGCTGACAAGCCTGAATATAGACAGAGCAAAAGCGACCAAATAGGTAGATTCGGAAAACTCGGGTGCTATAAAATAGATACGGAGGGAATGGTTCGTTTGTTAAACACCCAAAACAGTATGTATGAAAACAAATAGGATTTGTAGTCTTATAGCTTTAGTTTTCTTTTCCTTATTTCTGTTCGAACAGAGTGAAATAAAAATAGTAAATCCTGAGGATTGCCCCCAAAAGTATAGTTGTCATTGCGGACTTGATCCGCAATCTGTTGCTCTATAGCTTACAGGGGAGATCTCGGGTCAGGCCCGGGATGACAATTATATTTTTGGGATAGTCTCTTTGATATTAGTAATTACACAGCCTCAAACTATTCAGGAAAAATAATACGGTAGTTACCGCTTAAATGCATAAGTGAAAAGAGTTGCAACAAACCGTCGTAGTAGGCATCAAAATAGCCATCCTCGTAGGGTTTATGTTCCGATTGCCAAAAATGATCAATAAATTCGAGGCTCTTTGGATGCGAGCAAACCAGCGATACGCAGGCAGCTGTCGAAACCAGACCTAGTGAATGACGTAAAGCGGTGTATCCACCTGCTCCAAGGATTTCCCGGACCGCAGTTCCATCCACATTATATTGGTCGACAAATGTTTTCAGCCCTTGTAAGTAGAGGAAGTTTTGGATTGTATGTCCATAATTCTGTTGCCATTCTTCATCAGCACAAGCCCAGGAATAATCCAATGTTATATTCATGGGCACGCGCCATGAGTCGAAACGGAATTGTTCGCCAATGATGCGTCCTGTGTTTTTCGGGCGACCGTCATATTCGGAATAGTCGGGGTTCAGACCTGTTTCAGGATGAATAGTAGTATGGAGATAAGCACGGCTACGCTGAGCACATTCGCGCCAGAAGTCGGAACGTCCGTCATCTGCCCAACGGGCCCATACTTCATAAAAAGCCGGAACATGGTATGAAGGGTCGGTAAATCCCGCTCCCCAGGTATCGGGAACAAAGGTAATAAGCTTATGCTCCATGTTTATGAGATTGGTTACCCCGTCGGTCCCATCTTTTACCATAGCACAATCCAGAATATATTGCGCCTCTTTCAAATAGTTGATCCCGGTATCATTTCCCCAACGATTGGAAGCAAATATCAGGGCTGTGACATAGTACAATTCACCGTCTGATGCCGGTCCTTGCGAATTGCGGGTACCATCGACTTTACAGCTCCAGGCAAAGTAGCCTTCACGAGGTCCGCTATGGTGTTGTATGTATTTCTTGCTCCACCTCCACAGGCGGTCGAACATATTTTTCTTATCAAACTGCACAGCTATCATCATTCCGTATGACATACCTTCTGTGCGGACATCTTCATTCTTTACATCTGTCATATATGCCAGTGAATCTTCTACTTCAAAGTATATTTTATTCTCTCCTTCAAACAGATTGAACCATACTTCTTTTAACCGGGCATCTATTTCTTGTTGCTCATAACCGGCTTCCGACAGCAGATTGCGGTATTCTTTTGTTTCAAAAGCTCCTTTATCCCAAGGAGTTAAACCGGTTTCTTTCTGATTTGAGCTGCACGACATACTAATTGTTACGAATATGATTATTAATAAATTGATAACGTGTTTCATAGTGTTTATTATTAATTATTTGTCAAAAGGATAAACTTATAATGATTTTCATTGCATATCTTATTATATATTCTACATAAACCGAAAATGCCGGATCGAATGAATATTACTCAGAACTCTTCACCACAACCCGACACCTCCAGATCTGCTTCCTGATTAAAAATAATCTTTTTACTTGTTATTTATCCTTGCCATCAATCGTTTTGATTGTACCGTCTTCATTATATTCCAATTCTACAACTTTCAAACTCCTTAACCAGGTTCTTCCACCTGATGGAGCACTATCGTGATGGAACAGATACCATTTTCCTTTGAACTCTACAATAGAATGGTGCGTAGTCCATCCTACCACAGGTGTGAGTATCACTCCCTGATACGTAAAAGGGCCATAGGGATTATCACCAATAGCATAACACAATAAATGGGTATCACCTGTTGAGTATGAGAAGTAGTATTTATCCTTGTATTTATGCATCCAGGAAGCTTCGAAGAAGCGGCGTTCCGTATCTCCTGCCGTTAATGGTTTTCCTTTTTTATCCAGAATAACAACATCACGGGGTTCTTCTGCAAATTCAAGCATGTCATCCCTTAGTTTTGCTACCTTGCCACAAAGTGCCGGTTCGTCACCTTCGGGCAGAACAGCACATTCCAGGGCTTTATTATTGCGGTAGCGCTGTAACTGTCCACCCCACAATCCTCCGAAGTACATGTAATATTCATTGTTTTCTTCAAAAATGGCCGGGTCTATACTGTAACTTCCTTTCATCGGATTTTCCTGTGGGATAAAAGGCCCTTCGGGTTTATCACTGATAGCTACACCAATCCTGAAAATATCATTCTTATCTTTCAGTGGAAAATACATATAGTATTTACCATCTTTAAATGCTATATCACAATCCCATAACTGGCGTCCTGCCCAGGGAATATCTGCTGTATCCAATACTACGCCATGATCGATCACCTCTCCATTCTCAACATCATCCATTGAAAAGACATGGTAGTCTTGCATATTAAAATGGTCGCCGTTGTCATTTTCTTCAATTCCGCTTTCCCAATCATGAGAAGGGTAAATGTATAGTTTACCATTAAATACATGAACAGAAGGGTCGGCCATATAATCATTGGGTACCAGGTATTTTGGTTTTTTCATGATTCTTTGTTTTATTTATTATTAATAATTAGCATTCGCTTGGCTCATTAGTAGTTAGAGTAGTTAATTATGACTACTTTAACTACTAAGTTGCAGAATGCAACTGATAACTACTCTGACTACTAAACTAATAACTACTTAACTACTTCAATAAGCCTGTTTACAATAGGTTTCGCCTGATAGTTCCGGTCGAATAATAGTGTATAATCGGTTCTGCCCCGAACCGGGAAATCATTCTTCCACGAATCTGCATCACTTATTCCCCAGGTTGTTACGCGGCTTATCTTGTCGCTGTGTTTAAGGAATAATCTGAAGAAATCCACATAACGATCCTCCCATGCTTTTTCCACTTCGGCGGGAACACCGTTGACATAAGGATTTATTTCCTGCTGGTATTCAAAACTGGTTGATATATCGGCACCAACATCAGCCCGGGGCGAAGGCAGAATACTCAAATCCAATTCTGTAATCATAACTTTGAGACCAAGGCCGGAAAATGCCAATAAGCTTTTTTCAAACTCTTCCAGAGAGGGGAAATCCATATTCAAGTGCCCTTGCATGCCAATCCCGTCAATACGTGTACCGGCCGCCTGAATTGCTTTTACCATATTTACAACTCCATTACGTTTCCCCTCGTGGGCCATTGAGTAATCATTATAATATAACTCTGCATCCGGGTCTGCTTCATGTGCAAACTGGAAAGCCAGCTTTACAAAGTCTTCTCCGATTATCTGATAGAACTTACTTTGCCGCCAGGAGCCATCATCCAGAATTGTTTCGTTTACAACATCCCATCCTTTTATACGTCCTTTATAACGGGATACGACAGTGGTTATATGATTACGCATGCGTTCGATCAACACTTCACGAGATACGTCATTGCCTTTCTCATCGGTAAAAAACCAGTTGGGAGCTTGTGAGTGCCATATCAGTGTGTGACCTGTTATATACATGCCCAGTTCTTCGCCCAATGCAACAAACTGGTCGGCTTCATCAAAAAAGAATTTCCCTTCTTCCGGTTGCAGATACATGCTTTTCATACAGTTTTCCGCAACAATTGCATTATAGTGTTCTTTAAGAACATCAATTGCTTTGGTGTCTTTTTTAGATGACTGGTTTACATTTATTGCAGCACCAAAATAGAATTTGTCTTTGAATGCATCTTTCAGCGTTGCCGGTTGTTCCTGTTTTTGCGAACATGACAGAAGGAACAATACGGAAAAAGCTATTCCCAAAAATTTCTTCATAATGTTAGTGTATTATTTGATTCGACATTTATTCTTTTGACTCAGGGGCTTTCAAGCGTCTTTCTTCAATCTCCATATTTATCTTATCAACCACATCATCTTCCAATTCGTACTTGGAAATAATAAACATAGCCAGAATCAGAAGTAAGGCAGGGATTACGGCTACAAGCCACAAGATACCTTGTTCGGCAAAAGCAGATTGTGAAACGGTGTTCTTTTCGTCAAAGTCTACAAATGCCAGCACAAACCCGGGTATCACACCTCCCAAAGCCATTCCTGCTTTAAAGAAAATACCTGTTAATGCATTTACTATCCCCGAAATACGCTTTCCCGTGGTATATTCTCCATACGAGATTACTTCCGGAACAAGCGCCCACATATAGCCTGTAGCAACTATTACTCCTGTGGATTTGACAAATTGAGCAACCAGAACCAACCAGACTTGTGTCTTTAAAGCAGGTATCACTGAGATAACATAGAGCATTACCATCCCAACAATTGCTATTGAAAGGAATACGTAAAACATTTGCTTTTTCCCGATCGCACGTTTTATAGCCGGCACCATCGGCATGAAAATAAAGGCAGGGATGGAACCAAGCGCTGCAAAATAAGGCAGCCAATCCGGCGCTTGTACATTATATATCATATAATAAGAGCCTGCAGAGTTACCGATTGCCATCATGGCAAAAGCCGTTATAAAAAAGAATGCCAGTACACGTAAAGGGGTGTTATGCCTGAATTCCTGCCATAGATCGGAGACTTTAACTTCGGCTGTTTCTTTTTCATCCATCACAACTCTTTCTTTGGTCTGGAAATAACAGAAAATCAACAGAGACAAACCGGTAAGGGCATAAATCGTCATGGTAATAAACCAAGCTTCTCCTGCCTCGGAAGAGTTGATCTTACCATCAGGAGAAAGGGCTTTTACAATAATAGGTATACCATAGGCCACAGCCAGACCGCCTAAGTTTGCCATAAACATACGCACGGAAGTGAGTTTGGTTATTTCGTCGGTATCACGGGTAAGTGAAGCATTCAGTGCACCATAAGGAACATTTATCAAAGTATAAAGCATTGACATTCCAACATAAGTTATGTAAGCATAAACCAGCGAACCGGAAAAGCCATTCCAGAAACAGAGGATTGCAAATCCGGTAAGCGGAATTCCGCCAAGCACCAGATAGGAACGGTATTTACCTAGTTTCGGATTATGTTTGTCTACAAAAGCGCCGACAAGAGGGTCCCAGACGACATCGACCAGACGAACTATCAGAAACATAACAGCAGCGGTGGCTGCGGGTAGTCCATAAACATTCGTATAGAAAATAAGTAAATACTGGGCTACAGTTTGATAAATAAGATTTTGCGCCAAATCTCCGGAGCCGAATCCGATACGCTGAACCCATGAAAGTTTATAGAATCCTTTCGACTCTGTGAACGTTTGTGAACTTGATACCATAATATTTTTTTTTTAATCGGGTTTTAAAGATTGGGAGTGTTATTATCAAATGTATATACCGTTACAGTTTTGGTAAAGTTTTTCCAAACTGCAACTTCACAAGCACTATCAACTACTTGTGATAAAAGGCCTGCTGAAAAAATAAAAAGGGCAGTTATTACTAAAGTAAGTCTTTTTGTATTTTTCATAATACATCTGCTATTTTGGTTTAGACAAAAATAGATTAATTAATAAATACAAGCTTTATCCTGTTTCTCAATAATTGTCTTTCTTGTTACATTAGTAACTTAGATATTCCAAATGTTTTATTCACGGTTACATTTTGGCATTTCAGAGGCGTATTATTGTACTTTTTAAGCTAAGAATACAGATTTTGAGTTATGAAGATGTGTCTAAAATAAAAGGACTAAATGATTAGCTTTTGGAAAACAGACTTGATGATATTGTAAGATTATGAAGGGGGGAAAGGGGATAAAAATAATAACGAGGGGGGATAAAATAAATTTGTTCAGGCATCATATTAGCACATCAGCCTGAACAAATAATTATATGTAGAGATGCATACTTGCGTCTCAAATTCCATAATAATCTTTTCGTAGATTGAAAGACGCAAATATGCGTCTCTACGTATGTGATTGGTTGTTATTGTACGTCTATACTATTAAGCAAAGATAGCTTTCCTTCTCCTATCAGCTTAAGGATCAGCTCACCAAACAATGTATTCTGCCATGCAAACCATGAACGGGTGAATTTATTAGGATCATTCTTATTGAAAGATTCATGCATAAATCCTGTTCCTGCATCTGTTTTCATTAGCATTTCCACGCAAGCTTTAATTTCTCTGTCATCCTGACTGGTGAAAGCTTTCATCATAATACTCATTGGCCATACCATGTCGTAACCAATATGTGGTCCTCCGATTCCTTCACCGGCTGTACCACGGAAGAAATAAGGATTATCTTCGCTCCATACAAATTTGCGTGTATTTTGGTAGATAGGGTCGTTTACATCAACATCTCCCAAATAAGGCATTGCCAAAAGGCTGGGAACGTTTGCATCATCCATAAGATGTTGATTACCAAAACCATCTACTTCAAATGCATAAATCTGACCATACTTAGGATGATTGTTTACAGCATATTTTTTCAGGGCAGTTTCAACTTCATTAGCCAAGTCTTTACACTGGCTTGCAAGAGAATTGTTTTTATTCACTTCTGTAAGTATCTCTGCTGCCTTGCGTAAAGAAGAAACAGCAAAGAAGTTTGAAGGAACCAGGAATTGGAAAGTGGTTGCGTCATCCGAAGGACGGAAAGATGAAACGATCAGTCCGACAGGATTTACCGGAGCTCCTAACCCACCATTGTTAAGTGTGTCCAAAGCACGGTCTGTTACACGCAGAAAAGTATAAGGTCCTACTCCTTCTTTACGTTGTTGTTCTTTAAAGGTTTGCAATACCAGTGTAATAGCTTGTATCCACTCTTCATCAAAGATGCTGGAATCACCGGTGGTTTTCCAATAATGATAAGCAAGGCGTAAAGGATAACATAAAGAGTCAATCTCCCATTTACGTTCGTGTAACTCAGGTTTCATATCTGTCTGGTCGCTCATCCATTGATGATCAGGGTTAGGATCATGCGGATCAAGGAAAGCGTTTGCATAAGGATCAATGTTGATACACTTAAACTGACGGCGTATAGTTCCGGCAAGCATAGCTTTAAGCTGCGGATCTTGATTTGCTAACTGTACATACGGCCATACCTGTGCACCTGAGTCACGAAGCCACATTGCATGGATATCTCCGGTGTATACTACAGTATCGTCTTTTCCGTTCGTTTTACGATAGCGAACCGTTGTATCCAAAGTGTTTGGGAAACAATTTTCAAACATCCATGCCAGACGAGCATTAGTCAACATTTTCTTTACTTCCTGTATCTTCTTTTCTACTGCTGTTGATACAAAAAGCCTTTCCTGCTTTTCGGGACGGTTAGATACATACACTTTTGTGTTGTCTGACTCAACAGTCGTATACTCAGATGTTAAAGGAGCAGCAAATAAATTCCCTCCCATCATAAAAGTAAACAGACCGCAAATAAGAACCGCCTTTCCGGCAGATTGTCTTTCTTTCTTCATCATTATATGTTTATTTGGGTTAGTTGGTTAGTTTCATTTTTACGTTTGCCTGCAAAATTAATATATTTCACATCATTATAATTAGGTAAAAATATATTTTTATATGTTTCACATGCACGTTTATTCTATTCGGCTCTTTCTAGTGGCGTAGCAATAATATCAAAGCTATTTGATGTCAGACATAGTTTTATATTTCAGTGTGTAAATATAAAACATATAGATAAAATATGCATAATTGAGAGTGTATTTTTGTGGATATTTCTAAAAGTTAATTCACTTTGTACGCATTTTCATACTTTTGATAAAGCTAAATCAATAAACGTATATCTTGAAGAAATAAAAACTGGCTGTAAAAATCAATATAACTATTTTATAAGGGAAGAAAATTTCTAAATCAGAAAAACATGATATATTTGCCAACATGAAAATCTTGTCTCATACCTCACTCAATGAATTGGATGGCAACCACTTTATTGAAGTGTACAAAATAAAGAATTCCGAAAACGCTTCCTTCGATAATTACGAGCGTTATAACTTCCATCAAATTATTTGGTTTACCCACGTAGGTGATAATAATGTTTATTCTCTGGATTTCCAGGAATATAAAATATCTGATAATGAAATTGTAATTGTATATCCCGGACAAATAGTTATGTTGGACATACGAGGCAAAGAAGGGTACTTATTTGCTATTGACAATGAAAGTTTCTTTGATATTAATCAGCATCTTCAATCTGATTATCTGAACGGTTATTACTCGAATGTATTTATTATGTCCGATAGTAGAACAAAAGAAATTCTGGACAAGTTAATGGATTTAATTACTGAAGAGTGCAATAATCAAAACCGGGTAAAATTAATGAAAAGTTACATGGAAGCTTTCCTTTTTCATCTGACATCACTTTTTGTTAATGATAAAAGATCAGAGAATATACTTGATAGAACTATAGTAGAAGCATTGAGATTAGCCGATTCTTATTTTATGACTGAGCGGGATACTGATTTCTATACTACTAAACTCGGGTTATCAAATAAAAAAATGAATGGAATATTTGTAAAAGCTACAGGAAAAACCATTAAGCAATATCTGCAAGAAAGACTTGTATTGGAAATGAAAAGAGAAATACGACTGGGAACAAAGAGCCTTAAAGAAATTGCATTTGACCTGGGTTTCAGCGAACCGGCTTATTTTACACGTTTCTTCAAACAACAAACAGGAATGACTCCAAGCGAATTTAAATCAAAATAGAAAATTTGTCCAAGTGATAGCACCATAACTGCAAGTGGGGTGAAATATATCCTTTCTACTTTTGCAGTCAAAAATATCACATGAAAAAGTTCACCCTTACACAATGGATAGTTATATTGATACTTTCTCTTTTAACAGCTTTAGAGCCATTAAGTATAGACCTTTATGTACCCGGATTCATTCAAATATCCGAAGCATTGAATACATCCATTGCGAATGTCCAGATTTCATTGTCGACTTTCTTAGCCGGTTTTGCATTAGGCCAGCTTTTTTGGGGACCTTTAGCAGATAAACTAGGCAGAAAAAAACCGATTCTGGCATCATTAGCCATATTTATTGCGGCTACTATTGCTTGCATGTTTGTAAAAAACGTAGAGCAACTGTGGGTTGCTAGGTTTGTGCAGGCAATAGGTGGTTGCGGTGGTGTTGTAATTTCGCGTGCAGTAGTAACCGATTATTTCGATAAATCAAGTACTTTAAAGATATTTTCTATTCTGGCACTTATTATGGGCATTGCACCAATCATTGCCCCCATTATTGGAAATGGGATACTGGCATTATTCAGCTGGAAAACGTTGTTTGGTGCCATCTTAATATTAGGTATTGCTATGTTTATATTTACCTGGGTAGGGTTGCCCGAAACACATAAACCAGAAAAGATACGCTATAATGCTAAAACGAACGTACTTACAGATTACTGGAATATTCTTAAAATAAAGAAATTCTATATTTATTCTTTAATTGCAGGTATAGCTAATGGCGCTCTTATGGTGTATGTTGCCAATGGGCCGTTTCTGGTTATTGAAAAAGGAGGATTATCCGGTAATGCGTTCAGTATTATTTTTGCTATTAATGCTTTTGGTTTGATGTTGGCATCTTATTTAACCACTTATTTACAAAAATATATTTCTGTTAGTAAGCTGGTAAAGCTGGCTGTTACTTTTATGTTTGGAATCAGTATCATATTACTGACTTTAATGTATATTAATGCCAACATTTATATTATGCTGGGAGTTTTATTCTTTTATATATTTCCTATTGGTATATTATTCCCTACAACAACAGAATTGGCTATTACTCCATTCACTGAAAATAGCGGTACGGCCTCTGCTTTATTTGGTTCCATTCAGCTTTTAGTTGCTTTTATTTGTTCAATAATATCTAATACAATGAGTGATGGATTGGTGACTACAGTTGGAATTGCTTTTTTGCTCTGTTCTTTTGCGGCATTCGCCACTATCTTTATCAAAATAGAACCAAAAGTAAAAACTGCGCCACAAAATCAGTACTAATGATAATCAAATGATCATGATGATAGTCAAACTATCACACAAAAATAAACTTACTTATTTTTATTAGAAAACTACGGACTTTATTCTGAAAAAGTACATACTTTGTTCTTAAAAAGTACGTACTTTTTTTATTAGAATCCATATAATAAATCATTCCCCCTTTATGAATTTTGATTATCTTGCAGCCATATTAATCAGTTTAATATGAGAACAGAACAAGAGATGATGGATTTAATTCTTTCCGTTGCTGAAGAGGACGAAAGAATTCGGGCGGTTGGCATGGAAGGATCACGTACAAACCCGAATGTATCTAAAGATATTTTTCAGGATTATGATATTAGCTATCTTGTAATCAATATGGATCCCTTTCTGGCTGATCCTCACTGGATAGATGTGTTTGGAGAAAGAATTATTATGCAACTTCCCGAAGCCATGTCTCTTTTTCCTCCTTCGCTCGGAAACTGGTTTTCTTATCTTATGCTGTTTGAAGATGGCAATCGTATCGATCTTAAAATAATTCCCGTTGAAGAAAAAGATAAGTATCTGGAAAGCGACAAGCTATTGAAGATACTGCTTGATAAGGATAATATGTTTCCGGAAAGACCTGCCCCTACCGATGAGGATTTTCATATTAAGCGATCCGGTGCACAGCATTTTGCGGATTGTTGCAATGAGTTCTGGTGGGTTTCTACCTATGTGGCAAAAGGACTGTGGCGTAATGAACTGATCTATGCAATCGATCATCTGAATAATTATGTTCGTCCTTCATTGCTTCGTATGATTGACTGGAAAGTAGGTATCGAAACAAACTTCTCACTTAGTGTAGGAAAACACCACAAATATTTATCAAAGTATGTTTCAAATGAGATCTGGGAAAAGCTGCTTTCAACTTATGTAACCGGTAACAGAGAAGAATGCTGGAATTCTTTATTCACCCAGATTATCCTGTTTCGAGAGACAGCTTTGGAGGTAGCATCTAAGCTTAACTACAGTTACCCGTACGAAGATGATAAAAAGGTTACTGCCTATCTGGAAAAAGTAAGGAATATGCAGTAATATTACATTTACTTTTTAATTGTTCTTTCTTTATTTCTAAACTTAATATGAAGTATCTTAAAATATCCGGTATATCCATGTTACAAACGCTATTGTTTTTTCTAATATCATGGAAGGCCATTTACCTATCCGTCCAGGGATTAATACCTGATGGAGAAAGCGCCGCAGCTATCGGCATTATTGGTGGTGCAGATGGGCCGACAGCTATATTTGTCTCTACGAAAGTACAGGAACAGTCTCTTTACTTTATACTACTTATGAGTGTATTGTTGATATCACTTATCAGCAATTTGTCTTCGCAAATAAAGCATAAAACACTTTCTGTTCTGATATTCTCTCTTTGCTGTTTAATAACGGCAATAATTGTCGGGACTTTTATAGGAGTATATGTTCATATCGGCATCACCCTGATAGTTATCCTGCTGATTTTCTTATTGATGTTTGCCGGTTATCTCATTTCACGTAAAGTCTGATGATAACTCAAACATATTAATCATTTATCCGATAACATTACCACTTCACAGAGATTTTTATAAAAGGAATCATACTGAGGTTGGGTTAAAATAGCAGGAACACTTAACACAATGAGTTCGTGAGGCGGATATTGTTTATCATAAGCCGGATGATGATGTGCGTAGTTATTCATAACGAATCCAAGCCGTTGATAAAATTGTAAACGTTTTCTTGACACTTCATCTACCAAAGGATCTATTTCGAGTATTACCGGTTTATCCTTTTTTATAAACTCACTCAACATCTCCGTACCGATATTCTTACCACGCATTTCAGGATTAACAGCTAAGTGCTCAATATATATCAGGTCATTAAAATCCCAATAAGCGATGAATCCTGCTACTTTATCATCCAAAATGCAACAGTCCAGATGATATGCTTCCTGCCCGAAAGCGTATATTTGCTGTTGCTCATTTCTTTGCTCGTGTATAGGAAAAGAGGTAAAATAGAAGTCGTAAAAGGCTTTATAGTAATTATCCTTAAGATCTTTTATAGAATAAGTCTGCATGGTTATTTAAAATTTCGTACAAAGATATTAAAAACAACAACTGTATAAATATCATATTTCCAAAATCTCTCCTAATCTTTCAAACACTCCTACATTCGGATAGCTTGCTAATTCTTGTTTTGTTGTAGCTCCGGAGGTTATTCCTGCAAAATCTACTCCTGCATTTTGTGCTGTTTCCGCATCTACCACGCTATCTCCTACATATAATACATCATCCTTATTTACATTCAATCTTTCCATAGCCATCAACACTCCCTGCGGGTCCGGCTTATGGCAGGCAACATCTTCACCACCTATGATAATATCAAATTGCGTTTCAGGGGCATATTCAGAAAGATAATTCTTGATACGATAGCTATATTTTGTCGACACTACGCCGATCTTTATTTGCTTTTGTCGAAGTGTTTCAATAACCTTCAAAGTGTCCGGGAAAAGAAAAGTATTGGAATTCATATATACATCTGCCTCTACCACATATTCCTTTCGTAGTGAAACCAGTGGAGAAGTGTCAGTAACTCCTGTAAGAATAGAAAAAGAATCTTCTAAGGGTTTGCCGATAGTACGTTTGATCTTGTCATCTGTTATATCACTGTAACCATTACGTTCGAGTACATTACGGAAACAAATAACAATACCACGGGAAGAATCGGCAAGAGTATAATCGAAGTCGAATAAAACAGCAGAATAATTCATGTTTACTTTTTGTGCAAAAGTACAAAAATAGATTGGGATTAGGAGCCTGTTTAAATTTTGCTCGTTATTTTATTTAGTGCTATTTTCAGGTTGTTTGTTTATTTTTTAAGGCGATAATAGCGGGCTATTTGAGCCGTAAAAAAAAGGAAGAAACAGACAAAAAGAGCGCTAAAGAAAGAACAAACCAATGGTCAGCGAAGCTAAAGCATCTTATAGTAAATTTTCTGTAGAAAACTTAAACAGGCTCTAATAACAACTTAAAGAATCTGAATCTCCCCCTTTCTCTGTTAACATCCGTTATAGCACAAATAATAAATATCAAACAACGTAAAAAGATTACCTAACTAATCCATATTTTCATATCTTTAAATCACTATTGATTGGTTACCGTTTTTAAATATGTCCCGGAGGCATTTATTACAAACACTAAACATCAACAAAGGTATCGACAAACAAGAACTAAAATTGTAGTAAGAAAAGTATCATCGACAACAAATGTATGCTATTAAATTAAAACTCCCGCAAACACTTCGCCCTGTAACAGTAGATGACAGAGATATATTGCCTGATGAAGATATTATCTCCCAAATGGACAAGGTTAAAAATAATAAGATCGTTGAAGGGTATACACTGTTTACCAACATTGATCGTAAACACGTTTATAAGCTCTATGCTGAAATAAACATTGACAACGACCGTCTCTGGTCACTCTTCAAAGCACTGATGATGACCATGCCTGAAGACATGAAACTTATTATCGGCCATAAAGATGACGATAATGATGAGTTATATCATAGTGAATATTACGACAAATATACTTTGTACAACAAGCTCGAGCCTTATAGTAAAGAGCTTACACAAGATGGTTTCCTGAAATTCGGTGTCGGTTACCACTCAAAAACTTATTCCGAAGAAGTATTTATATCCTGTGCAAAATATATACAATACTGGGGTATGGATCGGGAACGCTTTCAGGATATAATGTACAAATATTCATTGTATGAGGTAAAAGACATGGAGTTTATCGACAGTTATCCAATGGTTACTACCGTACTACATTTTTTTGATAATGAAGTACTGGAAACACATGAAATACTTGCTAAGTTGAAGAAAGAAAATAAATAAACCTCCCTATAATTAGAGGCATGCAGGGAGGTTTATTTATCCGGTCATCCGGTATCAGATAATTCCGATAATCTCCGGATTATTCTTCATCCAGAAACTTCTGAAATACTTCAAAGTATTTGCCTGCATGATACCCATCCATCATACCATGATGCACGTTTACATAAAGTGGCAAAAGTAATTTATCTCCTTCTTTAAAATACTTTCCAAATGTAAGTTTCGGTATACTGTCGGGAACAGCCAGGTTACGATCATGCGACAAACCTGTAAACGATACCCAGGGAATAGTGGAATAATGAATCACATCCGGACGGCCATTGTCCTCACTTAGGTTCATCGTGGTAAGCGTCTTTACATGTGCTATCTCATGACTGGCCTGTTTATAAAACTCCTCAAAATTATCAGTATAACGTAAAAAAGCAAAAGCAAACATTTCGTTTGCATTCATAGTGGTAGTAGAGCCATGTATTTTATCGTAATACGCTACATCACCGTTACTCTCGGTACGATATTTGAATTCTTCAATCGCATTAACAACAAGTAATGATTTATGCATATAATAAAGAAAGAAAGACACATTTTTTTCTTTTGCCCGGCGATAAGCTTTTGTACAATCCAAGTTAGCTGTTATCCCAAAGAAAGGTTCGGTAAAATCCTTAAAGAAACGATAGTGTTCTTTCCGCTTCCAGTTTTCTATATCAATTATTTGTTTCATATATAATGCTATCAATCCGTTCAAACTATAAATTACAGCTGCATATCACTACACAGTAAATAAGAAAGCGGCTCAAAAGTATATTTTTGTTTTCATATATACAAAAGATATATTACTAAATGTAAATCAGTAGTTAAAGTAGTTAAGTACTGATTTCTCACCGTAGATACCACCAAGATTTCGCAGTTAATGAACAATCCTTCCTTTCACCCTGTTTACATGGGTAAAATAAATTGATCAACAATAAACCTTATGAAACAACTGATATTAGTTATATTCCTGCTTACCGCAATGCTGCAAGTAACAGCACAGTCTAAATGGCAGGTGCGTATAATGCCGCAAGCAGCTTTCGGGGGAAGGAACACTGTGCAACGTCCTAACAACGATGAGGGAACACGTATTTCACTAAATAGTGATTTCCAACGTAAGAACAGTGCTACATTCTCACCTCGTTTTGAAGTAGAATACAGCTACAACCGTCATCATGCCGTTGCTACTGCTGCTTTGCTGACCGATCGTTTTGAAGGCGTTGCGCCGTATGACTTCATGTATGATCATGAACAATTCATGGCAGGTAGCAATATTGATGCCGTTTACCGTTTCAATACGTATCGATTGAGTTATCGTTATCGTCTGGTAGAAAATTCAAATATTAACCTCGAACTAGGTGCTGCTGTATTATTCCGCGACGCGTTTATTTCTTTCGAAGATGAAACGAAAGAGAGTAAGTTTAGTAACTTCGGTGTTGCTCCGCTTATTTCCTACTACTTTGAATGGAAAGCGTTGGAACGTCTTAGTCTGCTCACCTATGGCGATGCTTTTGCTATAAAAGTAGGTCGTGCCGAAGATATTTTCGTAGGTGCGAAATATCAGTTTACTCCCATGCTGTCAGCTACGGCAGGTTACCGATTGCTAGAAGGTGGTTCAGACTCTGACAAAGTCTATACGATGGCAGCCTTTCACTTCATATCAGTGGGTATAGGTGTTGAATTTTAGATAAGTCACTCTTTCAATGAGAGTATTCTAAAAGACGGGCTGCATCTAAAATGGCGTTGTATTTGTCGTCTTTGAGTGCTCGCATATCGAATAATGAACGGCGTTCTTTATAAGATTGCAAAGTAAGGTAATATCAGGAAAATGGTCAATCGCTATTTAATTGGTATTTTAAAAGGAAATTAATCTGTTCCAGTCATGATATGGATTTACAACTCAAAACAATGACAGCTATAACAACTCAGATCATTTACTCAGTCTTAACTCGACCCTGAAAACACCTGCCCACGGATCACCTGCCATCTGGTTTTCATGTATCGACAAGATGTAATTACCTCTTACAGGAAGCGTATAAGTAATTTCCCTACCAAATGGTCCGTCCATCTGTCCATTAGGCATTATGATCTGTGAAAATCGGAGATTGGCAGTAGAATCTAATGAAGTAATCATACCAGACAACTGGCTGTAATTACCTGATGGAAATTTTATGTATATATTCTGATCAGCATTCTTATATATTTGTACATTAGCACTTCCATTTTGTATATTCATAGTAATAGTGTCTGCATTTGACGGATGAAGAACATGATCCATTGTTGGGACTGTTTGGATAGAGTCCACCGGGATTGTTCCCGATCCGGTTCTCCGTTGGGAGTTATCGCAAGCATAAATCAAAAACCATATAAAGGTTACAAATACGATATATTTAATATAGTTAAGAAGATTTGTACAATCCATACCATTATTATTTAAAGTTGATAATCAAACAATAAAAACAATTATATGGCTGGTTTGTTGGTAGAAAAATTAAATAACACCGGATTAATTCCTTGCACAAACTATGAATTGACAAATTTCAGAACTTATACTTTACAAACACAACTAACAAGTTATGAAACAATCAGGAAAAATAGAAAGAATAATGCCATTACAGTATAACGAAATTATTCTGTAGCCCTATTTTAACTATTGTATAAATAATCATACAATGAAATGGATAAATTAAACTACCTGGATTTTGTTCTTATAACCTGTTTGTGTGTTTGCCATTCTTAATTGGATTTATCAAATTACCGTTTTAAGTTTACTATCTCTTTCATACCTTTCCAGAGCAAGCTCTACGAGCCGGGTGATCAGGCCAGAATAGCTGACACGTGACATTTCGAAAACTTTCGGATACATACTGATAGATGTAAAGCCAGGCAGTGTATTCAATTCATTAAGTACAAAAGTATTGTCCGGACGAAGGAAAAAATCGACACGTGCCATACCTTCACAACAAGTTGCTGTAAAAGCTTTTAATGCAGTTTGACGGATATCTTCCGCTATTTCTTTTTCAATGTCGGCGGGAACTTTAAGGGTCGCACCGTCGGCATCAATATATTTAGCATCATAACTGTAGAAATCCTTGTTAGGAATGATTTCACCAACTACAGACACGCGCAATTCTTCATTACCGAGAACACCGCATTCTACTTCTTTACCAATAACAGCTTCTTCAATCAATATTTTATTATCGAAAGCAAAAGCAGTATTAAGAGCAGCTCTAAATGTTTTCTCGTCTGTTACTTTACTGACTCCTACGGAAGAACCTGCATTGCAGGGTTTCACAAACATAGGCAGGCCCAGTTTGCTTTCTGCTTCAGCGAAGGAGACACTGCTGCGTTCATGTTTTCGTAGAGTTATAAAATCGGCAATAGGTATACCACTGTCTCTCAAGAGTCTCTTTGTCACATCTTTATCCATGCAAACAGCTGAGCCGAGTACATCAGGACCGACAAAAGGAATATTTAGAGATTTAAGTATGCCTTGCAAAGTTCCATCTTCTCCAAAAGTACCGTGAATGATGGGAAAAGCGACATCGAAAGTTCCGGCTACCTGATTGGTTTGCTTACTGAGGATGGCGGCTCTGCCTGACTGATTGTCGATACGAACAGGGAGGGCCCGCCTGAAATATTCATTCGCATTTAATTGTATTTTACCGGTAGATTGATAGGCAGCATTGAAACGCCATTCGCCGGTTTTGCTGATACCAAGTAGAAGGACGTCAAACCTATTTCTGTCTACTGCATTATAGATGTTGGACGCAGATCTGGCTGAGACTTCGTGCTCTGCTGATTTTCCACCGAATATGACTGCAATTCTTGTTTTCATTGTTTCTTAATAATCTGGTTCTGGTTGGTTTATATTATTCTTTTTTTATTCTGTTTCTTCTTGCCAATTCTTACAGACATCAACCCACTCTTTGAAAACAGAGTATTTCTCAAGCTCCGGAATAGAGAGTTCAATAGCACTGTTACTACTTCCGCAAGCGGGAAATACGGTGCTAAATCCCTTGAGGGAAATGTCTAAGTAAATTTCGACTGTTCCTTTAACAGCAAAAGGACAGACACCGCCAATGGCATGTCCAATATATTCTACGGCCTCATCAGGTGTAAGCATTCTGGCTTTGGTATCAAATCTGGCTTTATATCGGGCATTGTCTATTTTTGCATCTCCGGCAGTGATGACCAACAAATAAGTGTCACCTGCTTTGAATGACAGGCTTTTGGCTATCCGTGCAGGTTCACAACCGAGAGCACGGGCGGCAAGCTCGATTGTTGCGCTGGAGGTTTCAAATTCCTTTATACGTTCTTCCATGCCGTAACGGTGGAAGTAGCTTTTTACTGTCTCAACTGACATAGTTTAAGATTTTATATATAGTTTAGTTATACACTAATTTCATTCTCGTTCATTTATCATTTACAAATACACATATTATATGTATCTACAACTTAGCTCACGGAAACAGAAAACCAAGAGCGAAGATATTCAAAAACTTTCTCTTCTTATTTTGTAAAATCTGACAGATAATTTTCTTTCGTTATCACTATTGAATAGAAATAGGCTAACCCTGCCAGAAACGCGTTGTGAACATCACGGGCTTTTACCGTTTCATCATTGATTGTAAGGTCACGGGTGGCACATGCATCCCTTATAACCGTACATTCAAACCCGTAATCTTTAGCCGCACGAACAGTAGCATCCACACACATGTGGGTCATCATACCGCATATGACCAAATCAGTAATGTTGTTATCACGCAGATATTCCAGCAAAGATGTTTCACGAAAACTGTTCGGATAATATTTAGTAATGACTTTTTCTGTGGTTAGTGGAGATACATTCGGATGTATTTCTACACCTTTTGTTCCGGGAATAAAAAAGGTAGAACCGGGATGGGTGGAAAAATGCTGAATATGTATTACAGGCAAGCTTTCCTGCCGGAAACTTGTAAGTATATGCTTTGCATTAAGACTTGCTTCGAGGCTACCTTCGAGAGGATTTGCCCCACCGTCGAAGTAATCGTTTTGTATATCTATTAGTATAAGAGCTTTTTTCATCTTGTTTTCCTGCGCATTAATAGTGGGAATAACGATTATAACCAGCAATATTACAATTATTTTTCTCATGAGACAAACTATAAGGGCATTTTTATTGAGGTGGCTTCACGTATGTATTTACGGGTATGAGGACATACTACAAAACATTTACCACACAGAGTGGCTTCGATACCTGTACGTTCTTTCATGCGCTTTTTAATAATATCTACACATGCTTCGACGTTAAACAATTGTTCACGCTCTATATCTTCGTGCCAGAAATTGTCCGTAAGAGCATCGGCAGGACAATGTTTTTTACAGAGTTCACACTTTCCACATTTGGAGTGCTTGATAGGCGTACCACACTGAAGCGGGGCATCAGTTAATAGAGTTGACATGCGAATGGCAGAGCCGTATTCAGGGGTAACAAGTAGACAACTTTTACCAATCCACCCCACACCGGCGCGAGTAGCTACGGTTTTGTAAGGCAAGGGCGTTCGGCGTTGTTTGTCTTGCTGCGCATAGCCGGTGGTAACGGGTATAGCAGCGTACCCAAGTGATTGCAAATATTCAGCCCCATGGGTGATGATCTCGTTGAGTTTTGCATTTAAGGTATTGCAAGTATCCCAATAAGCCAGTGTAGGGCCTTCTTCAATCTCCTGCACAATGTTTACCGGAATGGGAATTGCTACACAAGCAGCGTATGGTAAAATACTGGCTACTATATCATGCATATCAGCGAATCCTATTAATACTGCACCGGAGGCATGTAATATGCTTCTCAGTTTTTCAGTTATCATGTCTGTTTTCCTTTATCGTAAATATTTTATTTATCCTGTTTATATGGATAAAACCTTTCATGCTTCGTTTCGTATTCGTGCAAAAAGTTTATTTTTCCATCTTTAGCACTCATTATGGTGATGCCAGCAAAATAGGGTTCGGATTGTCACTAAGTTTTTCGCCTATACAGGAAATGGTGAACAGGACCAAAAAGTAATGAGATAACGATGCTTCTTGCTTTGACTTCTCCTGCCTGTTATATTTTAAGTTCTTACAAAGGTATTGATTTTGAGTGAATTATGAAAATAATAATTAAGAGGAAGAAGAAATATATGAAGATAGAAGTTGGATATATTGTTTATATATCATACTTTTGCAGCCGAATTTTAAAATAAAACCATTAAAAATGGAAGAGTATAAGCGCATATTAAATTTAAGAACAGCAGTATTAACCTTGCTGTAAGGCGCTTATAGTGTCCTTACAGCACTAAAGTAAGGACATCATGACAAAGAACTTCAACACTCAATCTGACTGGGACATCGTAACCGGCATCCGTGAACTAATCCGCGATAAAAACTGGAAAATATTGAAAGCCCGGCTGAATCAGACGAATCTGAATCGTTTGGCAGATATCATCAACTCATTTCATTCGGATGAGAAAGTGATCTTGTTTCGACTTCTTTCACGGATAAAAGCTAAAGAGATTTTCCAGAAACTGAATTATCAGCAACAAAAGGAGATAGTAAAACAATTGGCAAGATACCGCAAAAGATTATCGAGATTATTAAATGACCTTGACCCGGATGATCGTACAGCTTTTTTTGAGGAATTGCCGGGAGAGATTGCTCAACGCCTTATGCAGCTCCTAGACCCAAGGGAACGAAAGATTGCTACTTCTCTTTTGGGTTATCCGGAGGATAGTATCGGACGGTTGATGACACCTGAGTATGTAGCGGTAAAACTTGATTTTACAGTTGCAGAAACATTGGAACATATCCGTGTGTTTGGCAGAGATTCTGAAACAATGAATATTATTTATGTAGTGGACGATGGCTGGCATTTGCTGGATGATATACGCATCCGCGACATATTACTTGCAGGTGAAGACAAATTGATTTCTGACCTGATGGATCATGAATTGACTTTGCTGAATGCTTTTGCTGACCAAGAAACTGCCATAAAGGAGTTCCGGGATTCTGACCGGGTAGCCCTACCGGTAGTGGACAGTGATAGTGTCTTGCTGGGTATTGTAACAGTAGATGACGTGCTGGATGTTACAACGGAAGAATCTACGGAGGATTTCCAGAAGTTCGGAGGAACGGAGGGACTCGATCTTTCATATACGGAGACTCCGCTGATGGAAATGGTCAGGAAGCGTTCGGGATGGTTGCTGATTCTTTTTGTAGGTGAGTTGTTTACGGCTACAGCAATGGGCTTTTTTGAGGAAAGAATAGCGCAAGCAGTGGTACTGGCCCTTTTTGTTCCGTTGATTATTTCGAGCGGAGGGAATTCGGGCTCGCAGGCGGCAAGTCTTATTATCCGTTCGCTGGCATTGGGAGAACTGAAGCTCTCAAATTGGTGGTATGTGATGAGGAAAGAAATATATTCGGGATTGATTCTTGGGGGGCTACTGGGTCTTGCAGGTTTTGGGCGTATTGCAATATGGCAGCTTGCGGGATTGCATGACTATGGTATTTATTGGGTGTGGGTAGCTCTTACTGTTGGAGTTTCATTGCTGTTTATCGTGCTGTGGGGTACGGTATCAGGTTCGATGATTCCGATTGTGCTTAAAAGGGTTGGTCTAGACCCAGCTACTGCGTCTGCCCCTTTTGTGGCCACGTTAGTGGATGTTACAGGACTGATCATTTATTTTAGTGTAGCGGTAATGATGTTGTCGGGAAAGTTGTTATAAAAAGAGGATAATTTTGTTGGATGTAACGAAGATAGACGGATTATTCTCTGGACCTCTTTGCAATACAATGTCAACATTTTCGTCACAAAATAGCCTATAGAGGCTTTTTCTGAGTAATAGCTAATGAGATTACCAATCTATGTTCTCGTTTAAAGGTACAGTTATTTATCTGTATAATTTAAATTACAGACAAAGTTTCTTTCCCTATCTGGATGGCTATACTTTTTCATTCTTCCTGCGATTTTCGGATAGTGACTGAGCGGTTATGAATGGTGAGTTTGATGTGGCGGTTAACCCAGTGTAGTTGTTTATTGAATTTAGCAAGTAATATCAGATTGGCAATAAGTTCCAGCAAGTTCTTATTTCGTGAAATTGGAGATTCCAGTTCATCATCAACCTGGCAACCCGAGCCCTATGAGTTTTATGTTATACCGGATGAAGGTATTGACGATGGTAAGTTTGGAGGATAATATAAAAATGAAAAAGCCTTGCCACCTCTAATTATATAAGAGAAGGCAAGACTTTAAAATAACTGTTGTATTGTAAACAACGTTTAAAACAGACACATAGGCGTCTCTACAAGATAATATCTGCTACCATTGGAAGTTCTAACGTATATAATAAAGGTAAGCCCAACAAAACATCTACATTCACAATGATATTTAAATCGCCTTCAATAGGGCCAGTAGAAGGATAATCAGGGAGACGGAGGCTTACTTTTAACCTATCTCTTGATACAGCTACGCCAACTGTCTGATATCCATCTAGAGTATAATCCCATCTTTCAGTAGCAGTGACAGTTATGTTTCCATCAAGATTTAAAGGATTGAGAATCGGAATTTCTACATCTACAAACTGTCCGGCACGTACCTGCCCGAGATCTAACACAACGAGATCGGTGATGATTGGGATTTGTGCATTTGCATTAATTGATACACAGAGCATTGTGACCATAAGCATGGTCATTAATATTATTTTTTTCATATTTGAATTGTTATTACAAAATTTAAAACTCTTTTGCCTAAATTATTAGCTAATAATACAATATATAACAAATATTTAAGAAAAAAGTTTATTAAAAGTAAAAAAACATCAACAGTTGTTTAATTCTTTTATCAACCTTTTCCCTTCTTTACCTCCAAATATCTTTTTACTCCTTCCAAATAATAATCATCGTATTATCTTGTATAATAGTCATCAGCGTGACGACTGCGTAGTCCGTCTCTACATGATTGAGGGAGAATATAACCTACGTTGGATTGAATGGACGGCAAACGGCATACTACTCGTATCACCAAATCCAGACGTACCGGACATCCGGGTAAACAAGGGCAAAACTATCGAGCGAGTGGTGGTTCTTACCCACCGGCTCAAAAAAATTTCCAACTACCAGAGGCAGTACGGTGGTTATCCAGTTAATGCGGCCGGGTATATGGAAAAGGGTATGGACTATAACCAATACTTTCTCGGAAAGGATGGTTATTGGGAAACCCATTTTTACCTCCGTGTGGATGGCGAAAGTATGTCCGGCGACGGGATAGTGAAGAATAACCTGCTTGTGGTGGATAAGCTGGCCAAAGCGTATAACGATTCTATATTGGTTTTCCTGATTGAGAATAATTATACACTCAAACGAATTGTAAAACATAAAGAATATATAGAACTGATAGGCTCAAACCCGACTTTCCCACGCATATGGGTAGAGAAAGGAACCCGGCTGGAACCATGGGGAGTATTGACCGGAATGGTAACGGAATACCTTAAAAATTATGAGATACTTTATTCATGCAGTTATGTAAATCTTTACATAACACACATTATGGAAAGCAAATGATTATGTAAATAAGGTGCTATTAATCAAATGAATATCTGGAAGGTATGCTAGTGCCGCTTTTCATAATAATAAAACGAGAATTTATTATTAATGGGAATCCACTAAATGATATCACAAATATAACTAACATTAAAATTGTCATTCAAGGTGGACAAATAGTGGTTGATAACCGTTAAATATAAAATCTCAAAATATCTTAAAACGGTATTGCGTTGGTGAACTACCCATTTGCCCTTTTACGAAAAAATCAGTAAGGATGTAAGGAAGATATAAAGGTCTAAGTCAAGAAGTCAAGTAGAGCAGAGCTGCGCGAAAGATTAATTTAAAAACTAAAACTTTTGCGCAACTTAGCTTAAATCTTCGTTAAAAATAAGTTACTCCTCGTAAGGTAGCCGGTCATCTGATTTTTCTACAGGCATTTCATCGAGTCGTTTCATATCTTCATCGGAGATAATGAAATCTATTTTCATGTTATCTTTCATATGTTCAAGGTTGAGCGATTTCACTATCGGGGCACTACCGTGTTGCCAGGAATAACGTACGCAGAGTTGTGAAGGAGTTGCCCCATAGTGTTCAGCCATTTCTTTTATACCTTGATTGTCTAAAATACTCTTGGTACCAAGGGTAGAATATCCCACAATCTCAATATCTTGCGCATGACAATATTCAACAAGTACGCTAGGGTAATTGCCCACATGCAGTTTGATCTGGTTTACAGCAGGTTTTGTTTCGGAGTTATCGAGTATGTTTTGTACATCGGTAACATCGAAATTTGAAAGGCCAATATTCATGAATCTGCCGTCGTGAAGAGCATCTTGCATGGCCTGATAGACTTCGACGTTCTGGGGACTGTAGTCTTTACCCATTTCTTCCCACGGCCAGGGGGCATGGATAATATAGAGGTCAGCATATCCGGTGTCGAGGTTATCAAGTGATTCATTGATAGCTTCACGAGCTTTATTATAGCTTTTGACAGAAGCAGAAAGTTTGGTAGTAAGAAAGATTTCCCGGCGAGGAATACCACTATCACGGATAGCACGACCTACACTCCTTTCGTTGCCATAGTCGAATGCGGTATCGATATGGCGGTAACCGGCTTCGAGGGCATCTCTGACAGCTTTATAAGTTTCTTCTCCTTCGGGTATCTGCCATGTACCGAAACACAGGCGAGGCATCTTATGTCCACCTTCGAGTTCAAAATAGGTCTGGGTGTTATAGTTTTTTTCCATGATCTTTGGGGGTTATGGGTTATTATTAATGAATGATTTTTATATTAACTTTATTTTTCACGGACTTAGCAATTAATAGAAAGATGGTTTATCCCAGTTGGTATCGGGTTCGTTGACACCAAGGCTTCTTTTAGCAAAGCGACCGTCTGTGGATTGTACAATCTCTAAAACGAGTTGTGCAATGGCTTCGCGGGTAACTTGTGTGCCTTTGAAGGGTTCGTCACGCTCAGTAAGCTCGTATTTGGTGTTCCCTTCCTCGTCATACAGCCAGGCCATGCGCAAGAGAGTGTAGTCGAGACCGGAGTTTTCGAGAACGGCAGTGTTTCCGCCATCTGGTTAAGGGTAACGTCACCAAGCATTTGTTGGTTCCATTCGCCGAATTTACCGGGTACTTCGCCATAAATGCCAAGGCTGGTGGCAACGATAAGTTGTTTTACGCCGGTGGCATTCATGGTTCTGACGATGGTTTGCATGCCTTTCTTGTCTTCTACAGAGTCAATGAATACCCAATCTGCGCCGTTGAGGGCCTTTTCAAGTTGGGCAATGTTTTCGAAGTCACCATCAACTAGTTGTTCCCGCCGAGGATCTGTGGTTTGAAGACGTGTGGAAGCATCACGGGCATAGAGCACTAATTGAGCATCGGTCTGATTTAGTAATGCTTTGATTACTTTTTGGGCCACCTGTCCGGCAGCACCTAGGATTACTATCTTCATAATTACTTTTGTTTTTAATTATTTTCCTGTAAACAGATGAAGGCGGCGGAGAGTTTAAATGAGTAGCAAGGATGCGGAAAAAATTGGGGATTTTTAGATTTAAACAGGCTTTTATTCTTCCAAATCAATACTCGTCTTTAAATTATTATCCGATAAAATACTGATTTTTCCATCTATTTCGAGAATGGCTACAGCTATTTTGGATATATCACCAATCCCTTGTTCTCTGCCAGCCTGCTCTATTTCCTCGATATTGATTTTATTCTTCCTCATTTCTTCTTTGTTTAGCTGACCATTACGTATAAGGATAGAGGGACGTCCTTCCATAAAATTACTTATCTTTTTGGATTTGTATACAGAGAACTTAAGTATCTTATTTATTACCATTAGTGTACCGGCAGCCAAAATACCACCTAACAGTGAATCATTAGAGGCAATCATAGCTTCACCTACCGCTTCGCTAACGAGCATAATGAATATAAGATCAGCCACAGAAAGTTGACCCAATTCTTTTTTCCCCAGCCAACGAATTCCTACTATGATAAAGATATAAATAACTGCGGAACTTAATATTGTATTTAAATGTATGTTATCAACCATATCTTTGTGTAAATTGCTTTGGAGTTTGTAACACTATTAATTGATATACTGTTATTTAAAACAATTTATCAGAGATAAGGTTTAGAGCGAATAGAGATTGTGAGGTTTATTTAATTACTCCCGGATAATGAGGACTATAAAGCAATGTAGAAGTACGCTTTATGAGTTCACCATCCTTCACAAATGTCTCCCCGCGCTCAGAAAGATGTTCTACCATAGCCTGCCTTAATTCCTTCAATTTAGCAGCATTTTTTTTGTCGGAAGAGCATTCATGCAACTCTTTCGGGTCTTTCACCAAATCAAATAGTTGTTCTTTTCCGGTATGGAAATTCCAAACGTACTTGATCTTACCATCAGTCAGGGCACACCAATAATTTTCTTTATGGTAACAAGTAGCGTGCTCCATATCAATATATTTGCGCCAGGTCTCTGTTTTACCTTCTGCCAGCTGACGCAAAGAACTACCATCCATATCATCAGGAACATCTCCACCTGCTATATCAATAAAAGTAGGAAGGAAGTCACGTAGTTCAACAGGTTGATCAATACTTACGTTATGGGATACAGTGGTGTTAAAAGAGTCAGGCCATTTTACGATTAAAGGAATTTTGGCCGAGCCTTCGTAAGGATAAGTTTTCCTCCAATGATAATGATCTCCCAACATATCACCATGATCAGAGGTAAAGCAAATCAGAGCATTGTCATACATTCCTTTCTCCTTCAATAAACGGATGATTTCCCCTATTTGTTCGTCAATAAAAGTGATGTTTGCATAATAATGCCGACGGGAATTGACAGCATAGTCATCACCGAAGTTAGCAAAAGGAGCATCAGGCTTAGCAGTAGTCGGATCCAACAGTTCCGAGAACTCACTACACCAATCACCTATAAAAGGCTTCGGAACATCTACATCTTTATACATATCCAAATAACGTTGAGGGGGATCATAAGGGCTGTGCGGGCGGGCAAAAGAGACTTTCAGGAAGAGAGGTTTTTCCGAATTATAATTACGAATGAGTTCACAAGCAGTTCCGCCTGTCCAGGTGGTTGGATGCAATTCTTCACTGAGTTTGTAAATTGCCGCACCATGTGCATTCCACCCTACTCCCGTCTCATCAGGATTTTTATCAGGAGCATGCAGTTGAAACCATTCGCGATAGTCACTTATGAAATCCTTGGTATCAACACGTCCGCTTTCATCTACCAATGTTGCATGAAAACCATGCAAAGCTTTCTGAGGATACCAATGCATCTTCCCGATACCAAGGGTATAATAACCCAATTCCCGGATCATTCGCGGCATTTCATATCTGTATTCTTCGGCTACACGACCATATCCCAGCATGCCATGATGCCAGGGAGAAAGTCCGGTAAGCAATCCTGCCCGTGCAGGAGTACTACTTGGTGCGGAAGTATATGCGGAAAGAAACAAAGAACCTTCTTTCGCCAAACCGTCAATATTAGGGGTATAAATAGAATTATTTCCCATACATCCCAGTGCATCCCAACGTTGCTGATCTGTCATTATAAAAATGATGTGTGGCTTTTTACCGGAGGCATCCTTCCTAGCTTCTCCGGCATTAGCTGATGTAACAGGCATAACCCCTACTCCCACCAAAGCGGATATCTGAAAAAAAGTTCTTTGTTTCATAGTTATAGAGAGTTTAAATGGTTACTTATTTTTTTCTGTTGCCAGTATTGCTTTCAACTGTTCTACCTTTTCAGGATATTGCACAGCCAGATTGTTTTTTTCTCCTATATCATCTTTGAGATTATAAAGTTGGGATTCTTTATTATTTCCCAACTCTGTATTTGTAAGACGATTATAAGCTGCTCCATTGCCGGGATGAATGTATTTCCAGGTACCATCGGATACAGACAGGGAACCCGCCTGTTCTACAATGTAATCACGTCCCTTATTATCTTGCCCTAAAAGTATATTCAAATGATTACGGCTGTCGGGTGCAACTCCTTCAGGTATTTCTTTTCTGATAAGACCGACAAGAGAAGCAAAAAGGTCAACTTGTGATATAAGAGCATCCGAAACAGCATGTTTTACTTTTGCAGGCCAGCTTACTACAAACGGCACACGTGTTCCTGCTTCGAAAATACTGTATTTTCCACCACGGAAAGGTCCCCAGGGACGATGATCACCCAATAACTCAACTGCCTGATCCTGATAACCATCATCCACTACAGGCCCGTTGTCACTGGTGAGTATGATAAGTGTATTATCTGTCAGGCCATATTTTTCAAGAGTTTGCATGATCTGTCCTACACTCCAGTCGAATTCAAGGATTGCATCTCCACGTGGTCCCATACCGCTTTTACCAGCAAAACGTGGATGAGGAACACGAGGTACATGTATATCATTGGTAGCAAAGTAGAGGAAGAAAGGTTGATCGTGATTATTTTCTATAAATTTCACGGCTTTGTGCGTGATACTGTCTGCAATATTTTCGTCTACCCAAAGGGCTTTTCCTCCACCCTTCATATATCCTATACGGGAAATTCCATTAACAATAGCCTGATCATGGCCATGATTGAGGCTAGGTTTCTGGACGTATAGCATTTCCGGATGATCTTTACCGAGCGGTTCACCGGGAAACGGTTCTTTATAACTTACAGCAATAGGATCATTGGGGTCAAGATTTACTACACGTTGGTTTTCAACATATACACAAGGAACACGGTCTCCCGTAGCTGCCATAATGTAAGAATAATCAAAACCAATATCTTTCGGGCCGGGAGTTATAAAACCATTCCAGTCTTGCGACCCGGCTGTGTCTCCCAATCCCAAATGCCATTTACCAACAGCACCGGTAGAGTAACCGCTTTCGCGGAACATATCAGCAATAGTAGTTTGTTCAGGACGGATTACCATACCGGCATCACCTGTAGCAATTCCCGTATCATTACGTCGCCAGGCATAATGTCCGGTAAGCAGTGAATAACGGGAAGGGGTACTGGTCGCAGCAACTGCATGAGCATCTGTAAAACGTATACCTTGATTTGCCAGTTTCTCTACATTGGGAGTATGAATAGTCGGCTCTCCATTGCAGCTTAAATCGCCATAACCAATATCATCGGCAAGTATAATAATGACATTGGGATTATTTTTCTCTTTACTTTCACTCTGTTTTTTGGCACTTCCTCCACAAGAGACAAGTAGAGTTGTACCCAATCCAAAAGCAATAGTCTTTTTCATCATATTGTATTTTATTCGTTAGCAAAGTGGCAACTGCTTACAAATGTAATCATTTACTTTTATGTCGTTTACCACTTATTGCCTGATTTTTTATCTTTTTTGATGATGTCTCAAAAGTCGCCTGTCATTGCGGGGTTGATCTGCAATCTGTTCTTTTGTAATTTACATGAGGGGATTCCGGGTCAGGCGCGGGATGACAAATACTTTTGGGACATTCTCTTTCAATCTACTGTAAATTAGGATTTATATTCTGTTCACCTTGCGGAACAGGCCAGCGATAATCCTGTTCTTTCCTGAACTCCCGTTTACCGACATACCATCTGCCGTATTTATCTACACTTCCATCAGGAAGCGGACTTACGCGGGTTGAACCAGGATAAGGAGCACCGAAAATATTATCATTCAATACCTCATGAGCTATCTCCCAACGAAGCAAATCCCAATATCTGATACCTTCCATACCCAACTCTACCCGCCTTTCATTACGGAGTATCGGACGAAGTTTATCAGGATTTGTTTCTGTGATTGCAGGCATATTGACCGAAGCACGGCTCCTCACTTTATTGATTGTATTATTAAGTAGTTCGGAAGTTATCGCATCCCCGGCCTCCAGCTTGGCTTCCAGATAACTGAGTAAGATTTCTGCATAGCGGATTACAGGTACATTGCCGCCATAACTATTTACATTTCCACTAAAGCCCTCATCCAGATATTTACGTATCATCAATCCGGTTTGGGTGGTTTGGCCGGAAGCTATTTTATCCGAACTGTCGGAATCCGGGTGGCAGGAATAAACTGAATTCCGAAAGACAGCTCCATCATAATAAATCGTGTAATCAAGACGTGGGTCACGGTTTTTTCCCAGATTGGCCGGATCATACAATGAACTTTCATAACTGAAAGGTGTACCATCGGTAAATTCATAAGCTTCAAACAGTCCTGCAGCGACATTGATAAGGCACCAGCCTCCATCTTTTACAGGAAAAGCATGCTGCGGCATGGCATTTCCGGCAAGATCCTGCAAGTATTGCATGGAGAAAATATTCTCTGCACTATTTTCGTTAGAAGGAAAGAAAAGTGATTGATAATCCTGATCAATTATATTGTCTCCATATTCAATTATTTCTTCATACACCTCAGCAGCTTCGGTATACCGCTTTTCAGCAAGTAATATCCTTCCCAGAAATGCAAGAGCAGCTTGTTTGGAAGCTCTTCCTGTTTCACCGGACTTTAAATCCTTAAAACGGGGTAGTTCGGCTGCACTTTCCCTTAGTTCTTTAACTACAAAATTAACTATATCGGCTTTCGCAGTTTTGGATACTGTGTTTGCTTCTTCCCGGGTTAATGTCTTTGTAATAAATGGAACATCTCCGAAGAACTGTGATAAATAGAAGTATTGGGTTGCACGTAAAAAGCGGGCCTCTGCTTTCAGGCGTCTGGCCATATCAGGTGAACTGGTAAGCTTATCTATACCTTCAAGAAAACGATTGCTACGGGCAACCTTCACATAAGAGTTTTCCCAATAGTTGCCTATATATGCATTATTGGCAAGAAGAGTACCATTGGTCATGCGGTGAAAGTTAGAGTTTGTCCCTCTCCTATCGTATGCATTATCTGTCGGGAACTCCATAAAAATCAGTCCACCATACGTCCACCAGTCGGTAGGGCTATACTCGGGAGAGTTAAACAGGCACTTAGATTTGTAGATACCCGTAAGAGCAAGCAATGCATTGTCTTCATTATCCCAAAAGTCACTTTCTGCAAATTCATCCAACGGATTCCTTTCCAGATCACAAGATGTGGTAAAGAATAATAAAAGGAACAGACAGCCAAATATATATCTAATTGATTTCATTGTTATCAGAAATTAAGGTTAACACCAAAAGTTATCGTTCTCAATATGGGGTAATATATACCATTGGTATTTATCTCAGGGTCCCATCCTTCCGGATAACCATTTATTGTAAACAAATTCTCGGCTTGTGCATAGATACGCAGGTTACTGATGCGCAAATGATTGAGGGCTTTCTTATTGAGGGCTTTCTTAGGGAAGGTATATCCGATCTGCATATTTTTTAATCTTACGTATGAAGCATCACGTATCCAGAAATCCGATCTTTCTACATTCGGAGTAACTGTGTTAGACAATATTTCCAGACGCGGATATTTAGGATAACGTACCGGGTTTTCAGGATCAAATGCAGCATCGGCCTGCCAACGTTGTACATTTCCGTTATTACTATGGAATGCATATCCCGCATAATTTTCAAGAAGTCCTTTCACCCCGGCTACTCCCTGAAAGAAAAGTGAAACGTCTACATTTTTATATTGTGCACCCAAGTTTACTCCAAAACTGTATTTGGGAATACGTGAACCTAAAAACACACGGTCATATTGTGCATCTACTTTTCCATCGGGTATGCCATCGGGACCGCTGATATCTTTGTAACGAAGATCACCGGGTTGAGGTTTTGGGGTAACTTTAGACTGATCATGCCATGTATCAATATCAGCCTGATCGAGGAAAACTCCGTCAGTAAGGTATCCATAGTACATTTGCATAGGATATCCGATGAAAAGATTGCTTCCATTACCTACCATTCCGTTAGGCTGATCTACATTACCTACTCCAAGGGTCAAAATCTCATTTTTCACATACGTAAGGTTGGCATTTACGTTGTAGTTTACATTACCGATCCGGTTTCGGTGTCCCAATTCAAACTCCCATCCTTCATTTTTCAGTTTACCTGTATTCGTAAAAGAAATATCTTGTCCTAATACTTTTGATACACTTCCGGCGGGTTTGTAAAGTATATCTGTGGTTTTACGATAAAAATAAGAAGCATTCAAACTAAGCTTTCCACGCCAGAGGATTAACTCTATACCGCCATCTACAGTTTCCGTTTCTTCCCATTTTATGGTCGGATCAGTAGCTGTTTTAACAGCTGCTCCCTGCTGATAAACATCGCCAAAAGGATAATTTTCTCCCAATACATACATTGTCTGATAAGGATAGTTACCGATATTTTGATTACCAAGGCATCCCCAGGATGCTTTCAGCTTCAAACTGGAAACCCATTCCAGTGATTCATTCTCACGAATAAAAGACTCTTCCGAAATTTTCCATCCGGCAGCCAGTGATGGAAAAAAAGCAAACTTATTGTTTTTGGGGAAACGGGAAGAACCGTCATAACGAACTGTGGATTCAAACAGATAACGCTCGGCAAAGTTATATTGCAAACGACCGAAATAGGATTGAATAGCCCATTGATTTCCCGTTCCTTCATTCTTCTGGTTGTCAGGAGAACCTGCATTCAGTTCGTGCAAGCTGTTACTGGGGAAATTTATACGTTCACCTTTCAGTTTGCTATAATCTTGTTCTTCCCAGGAGTATCCCAATAAAACACCCAGATAATGTTTCCCGGCAAAAGTCTTCGCATAATCTGCTGTTGCCTGGAAAGTTTTATAAATGGTTTTGGTCATCGTATTCTGCATATAAGAGTCACTTAGCAGCATGGTTGAAAGCTTATGGGTTGACTTAAATCCTCTTTCTTCACCATTATCATATTGATAACCGCCAATAGCGGAGATGGTAAGTTCTTCAATAGGCTTGTAGTCCAGCCGGACATTGGCATTTACTTTAAAAACCGGATTTTCATAGAATGAAGGACTCATAATCCAGGATACGGGAGTACCTTTCTGTTCAGGCCCCGTACCGAAACTTCCACCAGAGAGAACGGTAGGATAAAGACCGGGAAAACGTACTGCTTTCTGAATAATACCTTCCATGCCTTTTGCATCATCGTTTCCTATTATATTGGGTTCTTTGCGGATACCATACGTTCCTGATAAGCGTGTGGTTAGTTTTAGTTTGGGGGCTAATCCGTTGACTATATTAGCGCGTGCATCATACCGGCTGTAGTTGTTTTTATCAACAATACCGTCCTGAGATAAGAAGCCAAAAGAAAGCATATAACGGTTTTTCTGATTACCTCCGTTAACAGCCAGATTATGACTGGTTTGCAACCCGCGGTTATCCAGTATTTTACGCAGGTATTGTTCATTGGCATATTTATCCGGATTACTACCGTCTCTAAGTTTTTGTATCATATCAGGAGTGTACTCTTCCCGTCCGGCAGCTTTATTATACAAACCAGCCCACTCCCATGAATTTACAAAGTCCGGAAGTTCGGTGGCTTCGTTAAATCCTACGTATCCGTTGTAGCTGACAGATATCTTACCTTCCGTTCCGGTTTTTGTAGTTACCAATATTACTCCATTGGCAGCACGCGATCCGTAAATAGCTGCTGAAGATGCATCTTTCAATACGGATATGCTTTCTACATCTTCACTGTTGATTGTATTCAGATCACCTGGTATACCATCAATAAGTACAAGGGCATCGGATTTGTTTCCATCATCATTATCTGAAATAGAACCTACTCCTCTTATCCGGATAAGCCCTTTACTATCTCCCGGTTTACCGGAACGTTGTATAACGGTAACTCCCGGCATTTGTCCTGTCAATGCATTTGATAGTTGAGGTGTAGAGCGGTTTGACAGTTCTTTGACTCCTATCTGAGATATCGAACCTATCACATTTACTTTTTTCTGGATACCATAACCTACCACAACAACTTCTTTCAACGACCGTGAATCTTCTATTATTTCGATTTCGTACACACGGCTGTCTGTTATTACAATTTCTTTGGTTATGTAGCCGATATAAGATATTTGCAGGGTTTTCCCGGCATCTGCTTTCAATATGAAATTACCATCAATATCAGTGATAGTTCCATTTGTTGTCCCTTTTTCAATAATATTAGCACCGATAATCGGGGTACCATAAGAATCAACGACTTTACCTCTTATGAGATCATCCTGCTGCTTTCTCTCACGTAAGATTACTATTTTGTTATTCTCTATCCGGTATTCATTATTACGAAGTATCTGCCTGAGCACTTCTTTAATATCAGCATTATTGGCGTTAAGAGAAACTTTTTGAGTCAGATCAATATCCGAGTTATTAAGAAAAAACACATATTGTGTTTTAGACTCAATGGTTTTAATGGCTTCTTCCAAGGCTATATTTGAAAGACGAAGATTGATTCCTGTGCTTTGTGAATAGCCCGGGGCTGCGGTTAACTGTAAAAAAGAAACAATAGCAAAGAAAACTATTAGTTTCGTTTCCCTGAATAAATTAATGTTAAGAAAGGATGTAGTAATCCCTCCCACTTTCTTTTTTTTCATACATTTGTATCGGTTTGTTAGACATAGTATGCTCTCATATTTGCACTCTTGAGAGCAGTTTAATTCAAAATCAACTACAGGCAAATGTTAGCAGCATTTGCCTGTTATCTTAATGGTTTTTCATATTACTTCTTCCATAGGCTCCAGATGGTTTTTAAAAGGTTACACAATTGGTTTATTATTGAGGGTATATTTTTATTTCTTCGTTATCTGTCTGATATCGAATGGAAGCTATCATAGTAAGCAGCTTAAATATTTCTTCCTGAGACTCCCTCCGGATGGTGAAAGAAAGTCTTTGATCCAAATTTACCCGGGGATCACAGGATATACGGATATTATACCAACGTTCCATTTTAAAGAAGATCGATTTAAGCTTTTCATTAGTCAACACCAACTTATCATTGATCCATACAATATAGTCATCTGCATTTACTGTTGTCAAATTATAGGTATTCTTTTGTTTATCCCAAAGAATCCGTTGATGGGGCTGCATTGAAATGTTTTCTCCGGTAAAAGGAAAAAAGGCATCTATTTTTCCTGAGAGGAGTACAGTTTCTACGTCAAGTTGATGATCATAGTTTTTTATATTAAAACAGGTACCCAGTACATTTACCACCATATCTCCCGTCTCTACATAAAATGGGGCATTCTTGTTTTCTGTTACTTCAAAATAGGCTTCACCCTGCAAGTAGACTTTACGAAAGCTTTTATCAAATACCTCAGGATAAGTTAGCTTACTGTTGGCATGGAGCCATACGAGGGTACCATCCGGTAAAGTAACAAATCCTTTACTATCATTTCCCATCAGAAAATGATTCATAACTATATGTGCTTTCCGCTCCATATTGTCTTCTTTTGGAGATTGACCTATATAATAACCAATACCCATCGACAAAAATAAAACTACAATGATTGCTGCAATACGCAGGAAGATATTGTAGATTGGCATGTTATGCTTTTTTTTATGCCGTTCGACGTTTTCGAGGAACTTACCAAAAGCTTCTTTCCTGTATTTGGGACCATACCGGGGATTATTTCCTGTGGCCAGCCATACATCACGCATATCTGAGAATATCTTTTTATGCTTTTCGTCCTGTTGCAACCATTTCAGCAGTTGTCTCTTTTCTTCGGGGGTAGCTATGCCCTGAAGGTATCTGGTGATTATTTCATCCATTCTTATTTGATGTCTTTAATACTATCACAGGTAAGTTGGCTATACCCCTACCCTGACTTTAATATTTTTTTTGGATAGAGATAATTTCCAGAGTAGCCTGGTCACACATCCGGACTACTCTGGACATTTGACCAGACTACTCCGGATAGATATCTTATGTAAGGATAAATATCTAGTATGATTATTCTCTCTAAATATTTCTTCCTTAAAAATAAAGACATAATTTTGTGGGAGAAGAAAAACACATTTAAGACTACAATATGAGCATCCGCACAAGCGAAAAAGCGATGTATGGCAGATTCGAGAAGCTATTCGAAAACTTCCTTGAGCCATTAACTACTTATGCTTACCGTTATGTAAATGACTGGCAGGTTGCCGAAGACATTGTGCAGGATACTTTCCTTTCGCTCTGGATGAATAAAGAGTTTATCAACTTTGACGATCCTATCAAGCCTTACCTTTACCGGTCTGTTTATAATAAGTCAATAAACCACTTGCAAACAGCTTACATAAAGAGACGTATAAACCCGGAAGATACGGATGCATTAATTGACCAGATCATTCTTGAATTTAATCAATATGACTCTTTACTCTTAAAAGAGGTAATGCACGAAATCGATTCTTTCATTGAGACTCTTCCGCCACAATGTAAGAAGGTGTATAAGATGAGTAGAGGCGAGTTATTGAAGAATAAGGAAATTGCACTTGCATTAGGGATTAGCGAAAAGGCTGTGGAGAAAAATATCTCACGGGCTTTGAATGGAATACGAGTGCATTTGAGGGGATTGGATTTGTTGCCGGGATTACTGATAGGATGGCTTTTCAAATAAAAATAAAATGTCTGCTAAAAGTATATATTTTTCCATCAGAAAGTACGTATTAAATGACTAAAAAGTACATACTTTATTTTTAAAAAGTACGTACTTATTATTCTGTAGAATACTTCTTGGATATTCTCTTTTTCTTATCAGAAATTCAGTTTATAAAGTATATTTGGTATAGCCATAGAGTTATCTAGTTTATCAATGCTCCCTGTTTTCATGTTATAACCATGCCCGTAATAATCTTTAGTTCCGGTTGTATTAATGGTTTTAATACCAAACTCATGAGACACTCTTTTACGATTCATCTTGAAACTTGCAGATGCATTGACCACAAACATAGCAGGATACTGTTCGGTGTATGCTCTTGTTTCATCATACTGAACTTCTTTATCCGGATGATTCATAGTAGCTTCCATATCAATGGGGGAATAACGGTCACCACCCTGATAAGTAAATTTGAGGTTCACACTAAGCATATTTTGTTTTCTACGGCCCATCATCCATTCTTTTCCTACGAGTACATTAAAGATATAGTTACGGTTGAAACGGGTATTACGCCATATACCATCTCCGCCACGATATTTTGATTCAAACAATGATCCCGTCAGCATGTAGTATAATCCTTTGCTCAGGTATTTTTCCAATGTAATGTCGATACCGTAATTACGTCCGTTGCCTTCGTTTACCAGTGCATCTTCTACATAAAATGTTCTGCGGTTAAGGATTGAGTATGGATCTCCGGCAATTACAGGAACATCAAACAGGTATTGATAATAAGGTTCCAGTCGTAAACTGAGATTATCAGAGATTTTATAGTTGTATGAAAGCATGATGTGGTGGGCTTTGGTAAAATCGAGGTCTTTGTTTACAAGTTTATCAGCCGTTTCTTTAGTTTTCACAAAGTATACATCCATCTTTTCCATACGGCTGTAGAGTCCGTAAGCTAGTGCAAGGGAAGATTTGGAAGTAGCCTGCCATTTGATAGAAGCACGTGGTTCGATTGTCCAATTATTATTCAGGGTAAGGAATTGTCCGTTTAATCCCAGTGTCATTGTAAATTTATCATTTAATCCGATCATTGAACTTGTATAGGCAGAAATGAGGCTGGTGTTTCCATCACCTTCTGATATGGTTTGTAAAGGTTGGTTTTCAAAAGGAGCTAAATTCATTTTCATATCATAGAACATTTGTGTGTAAGTCACTCCTGTTTTATTTGTAAACCGTGAACTGAATTTCTTACTGTAGGCTGTTGTGAAAACCAAGTTCGTGTTACGTATACGGAAATCCATAAACGGACTTGATGCAAGGTCTGTATCGTAGATATATTCATTCAGGTCTTGTTGCGAATAGGTAGTAGCTAATGTAGATTTTATTGACGAGTTATTTTTGAACAGATACCGGTGAGTAACACCTCCTGCTGCTGTATATTGTTTCGCTATAGATTGCTTATTATCGTCGTGATATTCCCATTCGTTAGGATCATCTTCAAAGTTTTCGAATTTATCTGTAAATCCCATTCCCCAGACAGAGAAGGTTCCGGCATTTCTGGTAGGCATATTTACCTTTAAATTAAGATCCTGATACTTAAGGTCTTTTGCAAGATTGAGGAGTGCCATGGTAGAATAGCGATAGTTAAAAATATAAGAAGCCTTATTCTTTTTACCCAGTGGCCCTTCTGATGCAAGGTCCAGTCCGAGGATACCTACCTGAATTGCATTTTCCATTCTCTGGTTATTTCCATTTCTCATATTCATATCAAATACTCCGGATACTGCATTATTATATTCTGCCGGGAATGCTCCTGTAAAAAAGTCGGAGTTACCCAAAACATTGCTGCTCAGTGCAGATAATATCCCTCCTCCTAATGTATTTATATCACTAAAGTGGTTCGGGTTAGGAATCTCGACTCCCTCTAAGCGCCATTGCAAAAGACTGGGCGCATTACCATGTATCGATATACCATTACTTGCTACGTTCGATGCAATACCGGCAAAAGAACTTACAAGTCGGGCAGGATCGTCCATACCTCCTGCAAAGCGACTGGCTTCTTCTACACTTAATATACGTCCGCCCGCTAAAGCCATATTATTTAACGCCTGGTCTTTGTTGGTTTTGGGACGGACAACAACCTCTTCAAGCTGCTGAACGTTTTCTTTTAACGAGAATTCAAGATATGCTTCTTTGGCGGAGGTAAGTAATACTTCATTAAAAATAGCAGGCTCATAACCCATAAAGGATGCCTGAACCGTATGCCTGCCAACAGGTATATTACTTACTTCGAACCGGCCTTCTTCATCAGTAGTAGTTCCTACTCCCGGTTGACCGGGTAGGCTAATGGTTACATAAGATAATGGTGAACCGGATGCTGCATCGATAACCGTACCACGGATAGTTTGTGTTAAACGCAAGTCCTGATTCTGGGCTGACAGGCTACAAGATAATAGCAGGAGAAAAGATAAAATTACTTTTGGTGTCGCTGTTCGTAACATAATTGTATAATTTGATTTATTATTATTTCTGATTCAAAAGTAATCTATAAGGCAAAGCAAGAGGAAAGTTAGAGACGGAACGAAGGTTTTTAGCGACTAAAATGAATATTACAGAGACATAGTATTATAAATAGCCTGTAATTTTTACTGTTTATCTAAAAAGAAGATCCGGGATATGGAGTTTAATCTACCATCCCGGGTTCAGCATTTACAATTAATTATAAATTAAATAAACTTGGCTCATTAGATCCAAATCGTTCTTTGTCATTTTGAAATTTAGTTTTGTCAAAGAGATCTCTAAGATAAGTTTTATCGGTTAATGAGATGCTTAAAATTTGAAGCACTTCGTATGTGCTTCTCTCTAATTGCATTTCTTTTTGAACGATTGCCACTAAGGAGTAAGTACATATTGCTGCAAAGATGTGATAGTCCTTATCCCCGTTGGCTCTAGCCAAAGATGATTTTGAAACATTCTTACCCAACCCTAAATGATAACACTTGAAATGATGGGCATCAGGAGCGACAATCAAATCTCGCAGACTTAAACACCAAACATCAAAGTAAGCAGTTGATTCCAACAAGCAAGCGTTTCACATATCTGTCACCATTATATTTGGCTACAATACGATTGAACTTACTCCGATTCAGAAACGAAGCTAATTGGGCGAAAACGTATTTATCTTGAAACATGTACTATCAGATTTATCTGATACAAAGTTATTAATTCAAGTCCGTTCGCTCGAAAAACCTCGGTAACTAACTAAATTTCAAACATTTCAAAAATCTATTTTAGATTTTAATGGGACAGCAATGAAAAAATATAAAGAATTGGTTAAGTACAATTTGTTAGATAAAATAAATTAGAATCATTCGGCAAAGGATAATACTACTGTATTTAAAGTTTTGTCCCTAGAATAT
>PPYE01432421.1_pt1 | contig 92329 bp, 83 predicted proteins | sample 1559881 | NCBI WGS metagenome assembly PPYE01 (sample SAMN08240022, study PRJNA423297) | Human gut metagenome, whole genome shotgun sequencing project.
AGCAGCCCCTTTCTCGTGGATCCAGCGCGTCGAAATCGCTGGTGCTTTTCTGGTTCTCTTTTGGCACGCAAAAGAGAACGTAGCTTAAAGGAAGAAGAACCTTCCCTCTATCAAAGGAGAACCAAAAATGAAAGTCTTTGATCTACATTGTGACACCCTGAGTGAGCTGCGCTACGCCGAAAAGGCGGGCGCGCCCAAGAGCTTTGCGCAGAATGATCTGCACATCGACTTGCAGAAACTGAAAAAGGGCGACTATATGCTGCAGTGCTTCGCCGCCTTTGTCAATCTGGGCGACAAGACCCCCGGTGCTGACCCGCTGGTGACGGCGCTGGAAGAAATCGACGTCTTCAAACGCATCATGGAAAAATACCCGGAGGATATTGCTCCGGTGTATCAACCCTCTGACATCCGCAAGAACGCCGCCGAGGGCAAGATCAGCGGAATGCTCACCATCGAAGAGGGCGGCTGCTGCAAGGGCAGCATCGGCGTGCTGCGCCGGATGTACGAGCTGGGCGTCCGTATGATGACCCTGACCTGGAACCACGAGAACGAGCTTGCCAGCCCCAACGTCGTCCCCGGCGGGGGCCACAACATCTGGCCCTGCGCCCCCAACACCGAGACGGGCTTGAAGGAGAAGGGCTTCGAGTTCCTGGCCGAGATGGAGCGTCTGCACATCATCGCAGACGTGAGCCACCTGTCCGACAAGGGCTTCTGGGACATTGTGGAGCACTCCACCCGCCCCTTTGCGGCCAGCCACTCCAACTGCCGCGCCCTCGCGCCCCACTGCCGCAACCTCACCGACGAGATGATCCGCGCCCTCGCCAACAAGGGCGGCCTCGTGGGTCTGAACTACTGCAGCGGCTTCCTCGACAACCAGCCCGAAGAAAAGCTCTGCCGCAGCACCACGGCCCTGATGGCAAAGCACGCGGCCCACTTCAAGCAGGTGGGCGGCATTGAGATCATCGGTCTGGGCAGTGACTTCGACGGCATCGGCGGCAAGCTGGAAATGGACGACTGTTCCAAGCTCCCGCTGCTGGCCGACGCACTCCGCCGCGAGGGCTTCACCGAGGACGAGGTAGAGGCCATCTTCTACCGCAACGCCCGGCGGTTCTTCGAAGAAAACCTCTAAATAATGTATAAAACGACAGGGAGATTCCAAAATGGATAAAAACATGACGCTGGAAAAGCGTATTGCCGCCGAGCTGTATTCCTATCAGGGCAAGATGAGCGTCTTTGTGGACGACCTCCACGGCCACACGGTCGAAATTGGCGCTGACGAGGAATTTGAGACGGCTTCCACCATCAAGGCATATATCCTCGCAGCCCTGTATCTGCAGGCCAGCCGGGGCAAAGCCAGCCTCGAGGAAAAAATCACCTACAAGCCCGAGCACTTTGTGGACGGTTCCGGTATGCTCCGGGCGCTGGGCGTGGGCGCAAGTCTGAAAGTCAAAGACGCCGCCACCATGATGATCATCTGCTCCGACAACATCGCTACCAACATGGTCATCGACTATCTGGGGCTGGACACCATCAACGCCTGCATCCGGGAGATGGGCTTTGCCCACACCGTCCTGCACAACCCGCTCCACTTTGATATTTACAACGACCTCGGCACCACGACTCCCCGGGACTACGCCTCGCTGTTTGCGCAGGTGGCAAAGGGAACGCTCGTCAGCGCTGAGGCCAGCGCTGAGATGCTGGCCATCTTCCGTCAGCAGCACTACAATACCATGCTGACCCACGACTTCCCTCAGTTCTATCTCGACTGCGAGGAGACCGGCGAGCCGGAGCTCATCTGGGTGGCCAGCAAGAGCGGCAGCATGAACGCCTGCCGCAACGACGGCGGCATCGTCCACACCCCCTACGGCGAGTATGTCATCGTCCTGATGAACAAGGACTTCCACGACATCATCGAGTACAATGACCATCCCTCCATGGTCTACGGTGCCCGGGTGTCCCGGATGATACTCGACCAGATTTTGGCCTGCGAGGGTGAGCTGTACAAGTAAAATCGTGGAAGAAATAGGAATATTAAGGGGAATCATAACAATGGGTATTCAAATCAGCCTGCCGATGATGGCATTTCTGGTGTTCATGACCGGCTTTGCGGGCTTTGTCGATTCGGCAGCGGGCGGCGGCGGGCTCATCAGCCTGCCGGCCTATCTCTTCGCGGGCCTGCCGCCTCACTATACTTACGCCACCAACAAATTCAGCGCCGCCTGCGGCACGACGTTCGCCACAGCCAGCTTCTTCAAGAACGGCGCGATGAACCTCAAGGTCGGCATCCTCGCCGCCATCGGCAGCTTTGCGGGCAGTGCCTTGGGCGCACACATCGTCCTGATGCTCAGTGATGAGGTGCTGCAGATGATGATGTTCATCATCCTGCCCATCGCGGCAGTCATCATCCTGTGGCGTCGCAATCTCCCGGACGAGAACCGGGACGACGGCACCCTGAATTTGAAAAAGGCCCTGCTGGCCCTGGGCATCGGCCTCGGCATCGGTCTGTACGACGGCATGGTGGGGCCAGGCACCGGAACCTTTGCCATCATCGCTTTCACCAGCCTGATGGGCTTCGACCTGCGCACCGCCAACGGCAACGCCAAGGTGCTCAACCTCGCCAGCAACTACGCCAGCCTCTTCACCTATCTGAGCAGCGGGCTGGTGGTCTTTCCGGTGGGCATCCCCTGCGCCATCAGCAATATCGTCGGCAACATCATCGGCTCCCACTTCGCCCTGAGAAAGGGCGCAAAGTTCATCCGCCCCATGATGCTCGTGGTGCTGGTGCTCCTGCTGGGCAAGCTCATCACGGATATGCTGTAAGGAAAAACGAAAAGAGGCTGCCGTGCAGATGCACAGCAGCCTCTTCCTATATACTCTTAGTCGATGACCAGCCCGTTATCAAAGAAGGCCAGACCAAACGCACCGGGACCGGCGTGGGTGCCGATGACGCAGCCGATCTGGCGCACCAGCGGCTCGGGAAGGCCGAGATTGTCCACCAGATAGGTCTGGATGGGGTTCACCTCGCGGGTGCTGATGGTGTAACCGGCCAGAGAGGGGAAACGGGGATTGACGCCGCCCAGCTCCTCGATCTTCTTGAAGAGGGCGACGTATGCGCCGGGCAGACCCCGGGCCTTGCCGGCCATGGCGACTTTGCCCTCCTTGATGGTGATGAGGGGCTTGATGCCCAGCATCCCGCCGGCCACGGCGACGGCGGCGGGCAGACGGCCGCCCTTGCGCAGATACTTCAGGTCGTCGATGGCGGCGACGAGGTGCAGGTGCTCCTTGGCGTGCTCGAGGGTGGCGGCGATCTGGACGGCAGACTTGCCTTCATCCCGCAGGTGTGCGGCCAGACGCACCAGCAGACCCTCGCCGAGGCAGACATTGGTGCTGTCCACGAAGAGGACGTTGTCCACATTGGCCAGGTCTGCGGCCAGCTTCGCACACTGATAGGTGCCGGACAGCTCATGGGACAGGAAGATGCCCACGACCTCGTCTCCGGCGGCAGCGGCCTCGGCGTAGAACTTTTCGAACAGCTCAGGGCTGGGCTGGCTGGTGGTGGGCAGCTTTTTGCAGCCGGCCATGTGCTCGTAGTACTCGCTGGGAGTCAGGTCCACGCCGTCCCGGATGACGGTGCCGTCCTCGAGGGTGACGTTGAGGGGGATGACGTCCACACCCAGCTGCGCGGCCTCGGCGGGCAGGATGTCGGATGCGGAATCGGTAAGAATGCGTATCATATAGCTCGTACCTCCATGGGTGCGTTCATCGTGTGTCTTTAGTAAAACGACAAATCTATAAAAAAGTCGTACAAAGTATACCAGAACGCCGGGCGGAATGTCAATCTTTTGAGTGAAATTTCTTCGAATGAACGAAAAACTGCTTGCAAAACGGGGCGGCAGTATGGTACAATGTCCGCCGACAGGAGGGGGCGCCGTGAAAAGACTGATAAGGGAAACGGAAAAGCCGTCTTTTCCGGCTCAGTGCCGGGTCCTGGCCGAGGCGGCAGTGCTCTGGGCGCTGCTGGCGGCGGGAGCACAGCTGCTGCTCCCGGCGGAAAAGACGGCTCTGCCCGAGGGCGCGGCCCTTGCGTGGGCTGCGCTGCGCATCTGCCTTGTGACCCCTCTGGCGGAAGAGCTTGCCTTCCGGGGCGGGGCGCTCTGTCTTTTGCAGCCGCTGGGCGGCGCGGGGGCTGTGGTGGTGCAGGCGGTGCTTTTTGCGGCCCTGCACGGCAGCTGGACGGCCCGGGCCTATGCGCTGGGCATGGGGCTCATCTTCGGCTGGGCGGCCCGGAAGGCGAAGAGCGTATGGCCCGGCAGCGCGTTACATATTATAAATAACTGCCTCGTGTTTGCCGCACGGCTGGCAGAAAGGGGAATGGGATGACCGATTTTGAGCTGATGGGCGCGGCGCTGGAAGAGGCCCGGAAGGCCGCTGCGCTGGGCGAAGTGCCGGTGGGCGCGGTAGTGGCGAAGGACGGAGAGATCATCTCTGCCGCCCACAACACCCGCGAGACGGAGAAAAACGCCCTCCACCACGCGGAGCTGCTGGCCATCGACGCGGCCTGCAAAAAGCTGGGCGGCTGGCGGCTGTGGCAGTGTGAGCTGTTCGTGACGCTGGAGCCCTGCCCCATGTGCAGCGGCGCCATCATCAACAGCCGCATCAAGCGGGTGGTGTACGGTGCCGCCGACGTCAAGGCGGGCTGCTGCGGCTCGGTGACAGACCTCTTCGCCCAGCCCTTCAACCATCACCCCGTCATCGAGAAGGGACTGCGGGCCGATGAGGCACAGCAGCTTTTGCAGGAATTTTTCGTTTCACTGCGGGCCAGGCGGGCCGCAAAGCCCCGCTGGAAGCCGCCCGTGAACCCCTGAATCTGTGAAAAAAGTGGGAACTGCGTGAAAAAATCACCGGTGACCACTTTATTTTTTCGCCCGATTGTGCTATATTATTCAATGGAAACTTGTCGAAACCACACAAATGCCGCCGGGCGCGCCGCAGAGCCGGACTAGACCGGAAAAAGTGAGCAGAGCGCAGCTCCGGCGGGGTGGGGGAAGCTGTTTCCTTTCCCGCCGCAGAGGCTTTGACACGAAGAGGCGCTGCGGCCGAAAATAGTGGACAGGAGGGTTTGACTCTTGTACAACGACGAATTTGAGCTGACATTTGACCTTGCAGACGCCGGGCCGAAGAAAGAACAGCGCAGGCCGACCCTGCCCGAGCCGGAAGAAGCGGCTGTGGCCGCACCGCCGGTGCAGGAAACGAGGGAAACGCCGGTCAGCGCTGCGCCGGAGAACACACCGGCACCGGCACCGGAACGCGAGCCGGAACCTGCGGCAGAGCCCCAGAGCACTGCCCCGGCGGCGAAGGACCGCACCGTCCTCATCTCGGGCGGCGACCGAGGCATCGGTGCAGCAGCAGCCCGCGCATTCTACGCGGCGGGCTGCCGGGTGGCAGTGTTCTACCACACCAACGCCGAGGCCGCCGCAGCCCTGCAAAAGGAGCTGCCGGGCGTACTGGCCATCCAGTGTGACGTGGCCAGCCGGGCCAGCTGTGAGCTGGCCTTCCGCGCCGCCGAGCAGGCGCTGGGCCGGGTGGATGTGCTGGTGAGCAACGCGGGCATCGCCCAGCAGAAGCTGTTCACCGACATCACGCCGGAAGAGTGGCAGCGGATGCTGGACGTCAACCTGACCGGTGCGTTCAACCTCTGCCAGCTGGCCCTGCCCGGGATGATACGCCGCAAAGCGGGCCGTATCCTCACCGTGAGCAGCATGTGGGGCCAGACCGGCGGCAGCTGCGAGGTACACTATTCCGCCGCCAAAGCGGGCCTCATCGGCCTGACCAAGGCGCTGGCAAAAGAAGAAGGTCCCAGCGGCATCACCGTGAACTGTGTGGCCCCCGGCGTCATCGACACCGATATGATGGCCTCGTTCACTGCTGAGGACAAAGCGGCACTGGCCGAAGAGACCCCTGTGGGCCGTCTCGGCACCGCCGAAGAGGTGGCAAAACTTCTGCTGTACCTTGCCGGAGAAGACGCCGGCTACATCACCGGCCAGGTGTTCGGCGTCAACGGAGGTCTTGTCATTTGATGCAGCAAGGCCGAAACTATGAGACAAGTTCACTTGTGGGGCGCTTCCCCCGCAGTGAGAAGGAGAGAGCGAAATGGGCATGACTTTGAAGGAACTGTTGACGAAAGGCGAAGGCACCCTGTCGGCACAGGAGGCCAAAACTTTGGCTGCACAGTGCAGGATGGATGTGGAAACGCTCTATACGCTCCTTGAAGAGCGCGGCATCAAGATCATCGAGGATGAGGCCGACGCCGATGTGAATCTGGACGTGGACAGCATCATCGCCGAGGTGGAAAACGCCGAGAACAACAGCGACGAGCTGGGTCTTGGCGGCGACGACGAGGAAGAAGCCGTCGAGGAGAACCCCGCCGACCTGAAGGCTGCGATGGATGAGCTGCTGGACGACCCCGTCAAGAACTACCTCAAGCAGATCGGCCAGATCCCTCTGCTGAGCGCGGAGCAGGAAGTTGACCTGAGCAAGCGCATCCACGCCGGCGCCGAGGCTGCCCATATCCTGCAGGCCGACCGCCAGAAGTACGGTGCGCCCGAGTACATCAAGAAGAACAGCGCCCGCTTCTCGTTCGAGGAAGACGAGAACAGCCGCAGCTACACCGAGGACATCGACGAAGAGGGCAGCGAGAAGCCCAGCGTGGACGCCGAGGAAAAGGCTGCTGAGGAAGAGGCCATGGAGGCTGTGGAGAACGGCCCCCTGACCGAGGAGCGCCGTCAGGAGCTGCTGAAGACCCGCCGCGACGGCCTGAACGCCCGCCGCAGCCTGAGCGAAGCGAACCTCCGTCTGGTGGTCTCCATCGCCAAGAAGCACGTGGGCCACAATCTGGCCTTCCTCGACCTCATCCAGGAGGGCAACATCGGCCTCATCAAGGCGGCTGAGAAGTTCGACTGCGACCGCGGCTTCCGCTTCTCCACCTACGCCACCTGGTGGATCCGTCAGGCCATCACCCGCGCCATCGCCGACCAGGCCCGCACCATCCGCATCCCGGTGCATATGGTCGAGACCATCAACCGGATGCGTCAGGCCACCAACCAGCTGGTCTACCAGAACGGCCACGAGCCCACCCCGGAAGAACTGGCAAAGGCCATGGACATGAGCGTCGAGCGTGTGCGTGAGATCCAGCGCATGGCACAGGAGCCCGCCAGCCTTGAGAGCCCCGTGGGCGAGGAAGAGGATTCCTCTCTGGGCGATTTCGTTGCCGACGAGAACGCCGAGGCTCCCGGCAAGGCTGCTGACCGTGCCATGGTGGCCCAGCAGATCAATCAGGCTCTCAAGAGCCTGACTCCCCGTGAAGAGAAGGTCATCCGTCTCCGCTTTGGTCTGGACGATGGCCGTCCCCGCACGCTGGAAGAGGTGGGCCGCGACTTCGGCGTCACCCGTGAGCGCGTCCGCCAGATCGAGGCAAAGGCCATCCGCAAGCTGCACAGCCGCAAGTGCCTGGCCCTGCTGAACGGCCTCATCGAGTGATAGTTTCAACAATGCAGACGGCTGCCGTGGAAAAACGGCAGCCGTTTTTCTGCATCCGGGCAGAAAAACGCAAAATGCCAGATTTTTTTGCAAAAAACGCTTGCAATGCGGCAGAGTTTATGGTATTATAATTGAGCTGTGAGTGTGCTGCTATAGCTCAGTTGGTAGAGCGCATCCTTGGTAAGGATGAGGTCTCCAGTTCGAATCTGGATAGCAGCTCCAGCTCAGAACACCCTGAAGCCATCAAGGCTTCGGGGTGTTTTTTTGTTTGCTCCGGCCCGGCGGGGCAGTGGGGGCGGACCGGGGCGGCAAACGCACCATCGTGATATTTTAGCCGGGATACATGGACGATAACGCTGTTGGCCTGCACAAAAGGTGCGGGCCAACGGCGTTTTTTGTCATTTTTGCTAAAAAAAGTGGAGCAAGATTGTCCAACTGTTATATTGCACAGATAGTAGGGAGGGGGGGTATAATAAATTTGGCAGAAAAGCCACAAAATACAAAACGGGAGGTAAAAATCATGCGAAGAAAAAAATTGCTCCGGCAAGTCGCGGCGGCGGCCGTGGCCCTGAGCATGGCGGTATCCCTTTCCGCCCCGGCATTTGCGGCCACCTTTGATCTTTCCAACGGCGGCCTTGTGATCACGGCGAATGATAAAGGCATCACCGTGGAGCAGGACGACGGAACATCGTCTACGATCGGCAAAGATGAGGTGATCGAGATTACCGGCGGCTATGTATGCAGCAGCTCGGAGAGCTCCAGCGGCTCCGGCAGTTCTAGCTCTAGCAGCTCCAGTTCTAGCAGTTCTAGCTCTAGCAGCTCCAGTTCTAGCAGTTCTAGCTCTAGCAGCTCTAGTTCCAGTAGTTCCAGCGATACATACCGGGCGCTGGATGCGGAAGAAAACCTCTCTGCCCCCCAGCAGCAGGATAAGAGCACCAACGCCCCTGCAAACGGGGAGCTGAATGCTTCCGCTGGCGAGCGGCAGGATGAGGAGCGGCAGGAGACCAACACAGAGGCCAAGGCCTCTGCCGAGGCTTCCACCAGCGCCTCTGACGACACCTCTGCTAACGCCTCCAATGGCCCCCGCAAGGCTCCGGCCCGCAGCAGCGGCGAGGGAGAGCGCAGTAGCGAGGGAGAACGCAGAGGCATCATCCAGATCTTCGCTAACACGCTGGTCAAGCTGAAGCTGAAGGATGCCACCATCGACCAGCCGAATGCTGCTGATACGACTACTCGTGGCATGGCAGCCATTGATATTCAGGGCAGCGGCGATGTGGAGATCAAAGTGGAGGGCAATAACACCCTGAACGGATATGGAAACAGTGCCGGCATCCAGAAAAACGATGATGTCAGCACCGGCAAGCTCACCATTACGGCAGAAAACAAAGACCAGACCCTTAACGTGATCGCAGATGTCCGTGGTGCTGCCATTGGCGGAGATGGATGGGGCTGGAACGAGGATAGCAACTTCCACCATGGCACCAAAAACATTGAGATCAATGGCGGCACGGTGAATACCCAGGGCCGGATCGGCAGCGGATATATAGGCGGTGCGGCTGAAAATATCGTGATCACAGGTGATGCGGTGGTCAACGCCAATGGCGGCATCGGCGGAGGCTCTGATGAAGGATATGAAGGTAATGAAGGCAGGCAAACCAGCATTACCATCTCCGGCAACGCTCAGGTGAACGCTACGTATAAGGTGGATACCGGAAGTGATTATGGATATGAGTCTGGATTTGGGGGCAGCAATGCTGGCCTTGCAGTGATCGGCGGCGGCGTAGGCAGCAGCAGCAAAAAGAGCCACGCCAAGGTCACTATTCAGGGCAATGCTCAGGTAACGGCAGAAAATAGAGCATACGGCGGCGGCGCAGGCATCGGCGGCGGCGCAAATGGCACCGGCGAAGTGATCATTGGCGGCAAAGCGCAGGTCAAGGCCACCGGCAGTGCCGAGCACTACGATCAATATAACCGTTATGGCGCGGGCGCTGCCATTGGCAATGGCGGAACGACTGGTGGGAGCAGTGGTACCGTCCAGAACGGCGAGAATAAATTTACCACTGACAAGAAGAGCATCCAGGACGATGCAAAAGTAGAGATGACCAATATAGGTCATAACGGCGGCTCGAACACGGTGACCAAAACATATAAGACCGACGATTGGGTGACCGAGGGGGAGCAGCCCCCGGAAAAATGCAGCCATTCGAATACCTACGCGGCAGAGAAAGTCTCCCCGAATTGTACGGAAAAGGGCTCTCAGACCTACCGGTGTAGCTCCTGCGGTGAGATCACCAGAGTGGTAGAGCTCGCTCCAGACTCCGGATTTTGGTCCCATGATCGCCAGACGGTAACAGTCCAGCCCACCTGCACCGAGGATGGCTACAAGGTAACAAAGTGCGGCCGCTGCGGCAAGGAATTGGGCTCGCATTACAGCATCGTTAAGGCTCTGGGCCATAAGTTCGTCGAGACCACCGTTGACCCCACCTGCACGGAAAGCGGCTACACGGTACAGAAGTGCAGAGTCTGCGGCGAGGAGACCGGTGAGCGCACCAATATCGTTGCCCCTCTGGGCCACGAGTACAAGAACGGCGTCTGCATCCGCTGCGGCGCACCGGAGCCTCAGGAGAACGGCGGCTCGTCCTCTGCGGCCCCCAACTACACCGTGACCGGTGCAGAGACCTACGAGACCTCTGTGGTGGATGGCCGGTACATCATTGCGGTACCCTCTGAGGATGCCGTCCTCAACGCTGTGCTGGGCGACCTGCGGGCCATCAAGGCACAGGGTGCCGATGTGGTGGTGTTCCGCACCCGGAGCCGGGAGTCCAGCCTTGTCATCGACGAGATGCTGGCCATGGGTACCGACGTTACCCCCTTTGTGCTTGCCCACAACGGCGGCGAGGCCCGGCTCACCATCAACGGCGCAGCTCATAACGAGCTGATCCACTAACTTACCCCGGCGGGGCGTACCGCATCGCCCTGCTTCCTCCATATTGCAAAGCCCCCCGGCACGTCCGCATGGTGCCGGGGGGCCTTTTTGCGCAGCAAAAAGAAAACCGGGTGGTAAAAATGACCGGAAATACAAAAAACCACCTGAATCTCAAGGATTCAAGTGGTTTTTCTCGATGGAGCTGCTATCCAGATTCGAACTGGAGACCTCATCCTTACCAAGGATGCGCTCTACCAACTGAGCTATAGCAGCAAATGGCGACCCGGATCGGGCTCGAACCGACGACCCCCAGCGTGACAGGCTGGTGCTCTAACCAACTGAGCTACCGGGCCATGATCGCTCAAGTGCATCGTTTCTGGCGGTTGACCGCCGGAACGTGTGTTATTATACCTGAGAAACGCGCTGTTGTCAAGCATGAATTTCGGAAAATGTCAAAAAAGTTTTGGAAAGTCCGACATTCCGGGAAAAATACAAAAACAAAACGCACAGAGTACTCTCTGTGCGCTTGTGGCAGGGGTAGTAAGTCTCGAACTCACGGCACGCGGTTTTGGAGACCGCTGCTCTACCAACTGAGCTATACCCCTACAGATATTCCGCATTCGCTGAATGCTTGATTATTATATAAGATTCTGTGCGGAATGTCAAGCATGAATTTCGCTTTTTTTGCAAAAAGCGGGAGGCAGGGAAAGCTTTTTCGCAAAACGACGCCGAAAACAGGTGGAACTTCGGCTTTCCACCTTGAAGGAAAGCGGGAAATAGTGTATTATAAGGGGTATCAAAAGTGTAATTCCGGGCTTGCTATGCCCTGACAGGGGGAACGCCACTATGGCAGATAAAAACTTTTTGACCGAGATCATTGACGCCGACCTCGCCGAAGGCAAAATCCGCGAGATCCACACCCGCTTCCCGCCGGAGCCCAACGGCTACCTGCACATCGGCAGCGCCAAGGCGATCTATATCAACTGGTCCATCGCAAACCAGTACGGCGGCAAGTTCAACCTCCGCCTCGACGACACCAACCCCGCCCGCGAAGGGGAAGAGTATGTCAACAGCATCATCGAGGACCTGCACTGGCTGGGTGCCGACCCCAACGGCGGCATCTTCTACGGCAGCGACTATTTCGACAAGTGCTACGAGTACGCCGAGAAGCTCATCCTCGAGGGCAAGGCATACGTCGATGACCTGACCCGCGACGAGATGCGCGAGTACCGCGGCAGCGACGCAGGCAAGCCCTCCCGTCCCTCTCCGTGGCGCGACCGCACCCCGGAAGAGAACCTCGACCTCTTCCGCCGGATGCGTGCAGGCGAGTTCAAGGAGGGCGAAAAGACCCTCCGCGCCAAGATCGACCTCGCCAGCCCCAACATGAACATGCGTGACCCGGCCATCTACCGCATCAAATACGCCGAGCATCACCGTCAGGGCAATAAGTGGTGCATCTACCCGATGTACGACTTCGCCCACCCCATCCAGGACGCCATCGAGGGCATCACCCACAGCATGTGCAGCCTCGAGTTCGAGAACCACCGCCCGCTGTACAACTGGGTCATCGAGAACATCTTTGGCACCGAGTTCCCCAAGCAGCGCGAGTTCGCCCGCCTGAACATGACCAACACCGTCATGAGCAAGCGCTATCTCCGGGAGCTGGTGGAGATGGGCATCGTGGACGGCTGGGATGACCCCCGGATGCCCACCCTGTGCGGCCTGCGCCGCCGCGGCTATACCGCTTCTTCTATCTTCACCTTCGTGCGGGAGGCCGGCATCTCCAAGTCCGACAACCTCATTGATATGCGCCAGCTGGAAGCCTGCATCCGCAGCGAGCTGGACCTGACCGCACAGCGCCGCATCGCCGTGCTGGACCCCGTCAAGCTGGTGGTGGACAATTACCCCGCCGACAAGACCGAGTATTTCGACATCGCCAACAACCCCAACCGTGAAGCCAACGACCCCACGACCCGCAAGGTCGCCTTCACCAAGGAGCTGTGGATCGAGAGCGAGGACTTCGCCGAGGTGCCGCCTCCGAAGTTCAAGCGCCTGACCGTCGGCGGCGAAGTCCGTCTGATGGGCGGCTATCTCGTCAAGTGCGAGAGCGTCGAGAAGAACCCCGACGGCAGCATCGCTGTCATCCACTGCACCGCCGACCTCGAGACCGGCAACGGCAACCCTGCCGATGGCCGCAAGGTCAAGGGTACCATCCACTGGGTGAGCGCCGCCCACGCCGTGGATGCCGAGGTGCGCCTGTACGACAAGCTCTTCACCGAGGCGAACATGAACGCCATCCCCGAGGGCAGCGACTACAAGGATTATCTGAACCCCGACAGCGTTGTCGTCCGCAAGGGCTGTAAGCTGGAAGAGGCTCTGGCCGACGCAAAGCCCGGCGATAAGTTCCAGTTCGTGCGCACCGGTTTCTTCACTCCCGATTCGAAGAACCCCGGCGTGTACAATCGTGTCGTGACCCTGCGCGACAGCTTCAAGCCCGCAAAGTAACGGGCGGACCCCAAACATCGCAAAAGGAGCACTTCACAGACCATGAAAAAACACATGACCCGCAACATTATCCTCATGCTGGTGCTGGACGTCATCCTCGGCATCGTGCTGGCCCTCTATATCGCCAACACCGGCACCGTGCCTGCTGCCGATAACGCCGACACCTACACCGACGGCACCTACACCGCCAGTGCGCAGGGCTGTCTGAGCGAGGTGGGCGTCACCGTGACCATCACCGGCGGCAAGGTGACCAATGTTGTGATCGACGCTTCCGGCGAGACGCCGGAGCTGGGCGGCAAGGCGGCAGAGACGCTGTCGGCCTCCCTGCTGGCGGCTGGCTCGACCGTCGGAGTGGATGCTGTCTCCGGTAGCACCATGACCAGCGACGCGGTATTTGCGGCAATGAACGATTGCCTTGCACAGGCCGCACAGTGATGAAGTTTTGAACGGAGCTGCTGCACGGCGTGCCTGTGCGGCAGCTTTTTTGTGAGCGAGGTTCTTATGATACTGGATATTCTGCCGCTGGCGGGCGGCACGGCCCGCCTTGTGCGGGTGTACGGCGGCGAGCCCTGCGTGAAGCTGCCCGGGGCTGTTCCTGCGCCGGAAGGGGAGGGCCAGTGGCCCATTACCGAACTGGGAGATTACTGTTTTTCCGAAAAGCCCCGGGGTCTGCCCGGGCCGGAAAAGATCTGCCGCTATGAGCGGGCCGAGGACGGCAAGCTCTGTCTGACCCGTGCGTTTGGCCGGGATGTGAGCGGCAAAGAGCGGTACAGCTTTGACTTCGACGCCCCCGCCGCCCCGGCGCAGGACGACGAGCTCCACCCCATCTGCGGGAACTTCCTCGAAGAAGTCACCCTGCCGGATAGTCTGCGGGTCATCGGCAGCTGCACATTCTACAACTGCCGCAGGCTGCGCCGCCTGACTGCCGGGACAGGAGAGCTGACCATGGGCAGCGATGTCTTCCTCAACTGCTTTGCGCTGGAAGACCTCATCATCCGCGCTACGCCCGAGCAGGCCACCGGCCTGTTCGCCCTCGTGGGCAGCATCACCGAGGCCGTGCGGGCGCTGTTCTGGCCGGTGGGGGAGGCCGCACCCCGGGCGGGGCTGTGGTATCCCGCCTACTGGGAGGACATCGAGGAGACGCCCGCCCACATCCTGCTCCACACCTTTTCGGGGCAGGGCTACCACTACCGGCAGTGCTTTCTCGAAAATAAGCTTCTCCCGGCGGAGTACGACGCCATCTTCCCGCAGGGCCACGACGCCGACGACGCTTCCGTGATGGCGATGCTCTGCTTCGACCGCCTGCGCTGGCCGTGGCAGCTGAGCGATGCCGCCCGGGATGCCTACCGGGACTTCCTCAAGACCAACACCGGGCGGGTGCTGACCCGTCTGCTCAAGGCGCAGGACACCGAGGGCGTCAAAGCCCTGCTGGCGCTGGATGTGATGGATACGGATGCCTTTGCCGAGGGGGCTGCCCTCGCGGCCAAGGCCGACAATGCCGAAGCTGCCGCCCTGCTGGCCGACGCAGAGCACAAAAAGCGTGCCGCTGCGCCCCAAAAGAAGAGGTATGATTTTGATTTCTGAGAAGGAAAAGTTTTTTGACCCCCGCAAGCCCTTCCAGTCGGCCCGGCCCGAGACTCACGAAGAGTGGCAGGCCCGGATGGGCGGCGAGGTGCTGGCCGTGGTGCGCAGCGGGCTGTATCTGGACTTCCGCTTTTTAGACCAGGCCCTCTCGGCCCTGACGCCCACTGCCGACGAGCGGTGCGGGGTGCTGGCGACGGATGGGACCATCCTCTGCTACCAGCCCAGCGCCCTGCTGCGGCTCTACCAGAAGAACCCCAAATATCTCAACCGGCTCTACCTCCACACGGTGTTCCACTGCATCTTCCGCCATCTCTGGCTGCGCGGCAAGCGGGACAAACGCCTGTGGGACCTTGCATGTGACATTGCGGTGGAGAACGTCATCGACGGTCTTGGCCGCAAGAGCGTCCAGCGCCCCCTGACGTGGGTGCGCCAACACGCCTATGAGGAGATCATCGCGCAGGAAAAAGTGGCTGCTGCAGCTCCCATCTACCGCTGGCTGGTGCGGCAGACGCCCGGCGTTCTCCGCCAGCTGGAAAAAGAATTCTACACCGACGACCACCGTCTCTGGCCCAAAGATGCCCCCGAACAGCCCCAGCAGATGCCTGTGCCGCTGCCCCAGAAGACGTGGCAAAAAATCGGCGAGCGGATGCAGACAGAGCTGGAACTCCGGGACAAAGAGGCCGGTGAGGGCGCGGATGCCATGCGGGAGCAGATCAAAGCTGCAAACCGCAGCCGCCGCAGCTACGGCGACTTCCTGCGCCGGTTCTGTGTCACCCGGGAGGAAGTCCACCTCGACCCGGACGAGTTCGATCTGAACTTTTACACCTATGGCCTGTCGGTCTACGGCAACCTGCCCCTCATCGAGCCGCTGGAGACCCGGGAGAGCAAGAAGATCGAAGAGCTGGCCCTCGTCATCGACACCAGCTACTCCACCTCGGGTGAGCTGGTGCGGGCCTTTCTGGCCGAGACGTACACTCTGCTGAAGGGCAGGGAGAATTTCTTCCACCGGATGAATCTCCACCTCATCCAGGCCGACAACGCGGTGCGGCAGGATATTCCCGTCAAAAACGAAGACGACCTCATCCGTGCCATGAACCATTTCGAGCTGCGGGGCGGCGGCGGCACCGATTTCCGGCCCGCCTTCGAGTATGTCAGCCAGCTCTGCGCCGAGAAGAAGTTCTCGAACCTCCGGGGCCTGCTCTATTTTACCGACGGTATGGGGACTTACCCGGTCCGACGCCCGGCTTACGACACGGCATTTCTGTTTCTGGGCGACCGCTTCGACGACGCCAATGTGCCGCCCTGGGCGATGAAAGTGGTGCTGGACGAAGAAGAATTTACCGGTGAGGCCGCCCGCAGCGCCTCGGCCTTGTCCGAAGCGCTGGCGGAGGAAGACGACCTCTACCGTGACCTCAACAATTCGTGATAACGAGGGAAAGAATATGAACATCAAACGAGCCAAAGAAGAGATCGAGCATACCGTCAAAGCGTACCTCGCCAAGGATGCTCTGGGCGAATACGCCATCCCGGCCATCCGCCAGCGCCCCATCCTGCTGATGGGGCCTCCGGGCATCGGCAAGACCCAGGTCATGGAGCAGGCGGCGCGGGAGTGCGGCGTGGCGCTGGTGGCCTATACCATCACCCATCACACCCGCCAGAGCGCCGTGGGCCTGCCCTTCATCCGTCAGCGCAACTACGGCGGCCGGGACGTCTCTGTGACGGAGTACACCATGAGCGAGATCATCGCCAGCGTCTACGCCAAGATGGAGGCCACCGGCCTGAAAGAGGGCATCCTCTTCATCGACGAGATCAACTGCGTCTCCGAGACGCTGGCCCCCACCATGCTGCAGTTTCTGCAGTGCAAGACCTTCGGCAATCAGGCCGTGCCTGCGGGCTGGGTCATCGTGGCGGCAGGCAACCCGCCGGAGTACAATAAATCCGTCCGCGATTTCGACATCGTCACCCTCGACCGCGTCCGCCGGATGGACATTGAGCCGGATCTGCCGGTCTGGAAGGACTACGCCCGTGCAGCCCACATCCACAGCGCGATCCTGAGCTACCTCGAACTGCACCCCCAGAACTTCTACCAGATAAACGCCGACGTGGACGGCACCCAGTTCGTCACCGCCCGCGGCTGGGAAGACCTCTCCAACCTGCTCAATACCTATGAGTCGCTGGGCCTGCAGGCCGACGAAGAGCTCATCCGCCAGTATATCCAGCACCAGAAGATCGCCGAGGACTTCTCGGCCTACCTCGACCTCTACTACAAGTACCGTGACGACTATGGCGTGGAGGACATTCTGGCCGGTCAGGCCAAGCCTGCCGCTTTTGCGCGGCTGCTGCAGGCCCCCTTCGACGAGAAGCTGAGCCTCGTGAGCCTGATCCTGTCCGGCCTCGAGACGCGCTTCTCTGCCTCCCGGCGGGCAGACGCTGCGGCCGACAGCTGCTATGCCTTCCTGCGGGAGACGAAGAAAGCCTTTGCCGAGATGCCCGCAGAGCTGGCGCAGGAGCCGAACTGCTGGGCGCAGCTCTTTGACCAGATGACCGCCGACTACGAGGCCGAAACCCAGAAAAAGCGCACCGCCGGTCTGCTGGATAAGCCCACGCTGGAAGCCCGTTTGCAGACCGCCAAGACCCTGCGCAGCTGGGAGAAAGAGCTTCTGCGCGCCGCCGCGCCGGACGCGGACGCCGCCTTCAAGGTGCTGCGCACCCAGTTCGGCACCCTGTCGGATGCCCGGGACACCGCCCAGCAGACGGCCAGCGCCGCGCTGGAAGCGGCCTTCGACTTCATGGAGCAGGCATTCGCCGAGAGTCAGGAGATGGTGGTCTTCGTCACCGAGCTGACCCTCTCGCCCGCCGCCCATGCGTTCATCGCCGAAAACGGCTGTGAGCGGTATTTCCAGTACAACAAAGACCTTTTGCTCGACCACCGCAAGGCGGCACTGAATCAGGAGCTGGAAGCCGAACAGCGTCGGCACGGGATGCTGTAAAAGATATAAACGCAAACGAGAGGCCGCACAGCTGTGCGGCCCCTCGTTTTGTATGCAAAAAAGAAAAAGCATCTTGATAAGATCAAGATGCTTGGTGGTTGCGGGGGCCGGATTTGAACCAACGACCTTCGGGTTATGAGCCCGACGAGCTACCAGACTGCTCCACCCCGCGATATTTACTTTTCGCTGTCAGCCTCTCGCTGACTGCTCAAGTATAATACCACAAGGCGGGGGACTTGTCAAGCGTTTTTTCAAAAAGAATATGACTTTTTTGAAAAGGCCGCTGCCGGAAACAAAAAGCGCCCCATTCCGGGGCGCTTCGACAGAGCGAATATCACTTGCGGGTGCGGCGGCGCACGAAGCGGACGACGAGGGCGGCTGCGGCCAGAACGACCAGCACGGGCCAGACGCCCACGACCCAGACCGTCAGCTGCTGGATGCCGGAGACGAAGCCCGTCCAGCCATTGCGGAGGGCGCTGGACAACTGGGAGAGGTAGGATCCCTCGGTGGGGGTGTATTCCTTCACCTCGTCCAGCGAGAGGTAGACCGTGGAGCAGGACACCTGCTGGCTGTACCAGTCCAGCTGCGACTGCCAGCTCTCGATCTGGTACTGGACGTCGCTGAGGGAAGATTCGATCTCCAGCAGGTCGGCGAGGTTTTCGGCGCTGGCCTGAAGCTCCTGCAAACGTGTGCGCTGGGCCGTCAGGTTGGAGAGCCGGGCCTCGATGTCCATATACTGGGTGGTGACGTCCTGCACCTGCTCGCTCTTGTCCACGAGGTTGCCCGCCTGCGCGGCGGCTTCGAGGAAGCTCGCGTAGTTGTCCTGCGGGACGCGGATGGTGAGGGAGAGGGTGCGGCTCGAGCCGGTGTAAGAGGATTCGCTGCTGGATTCCAGATAGCCTCCGGCAGCGCTCACGGCGTCGGTGAGGGCGGCGCGGGCGGCGTCAAAGTCCTTGCTCTCGATGGTGAGGTTGGCGGTGTAGATGAGCTTTGTGTTCGTCTGCGCGGCCTCGGCGCTGAGGGCGCCGGCGCCGCCTGCATCGCGGTCGCTCATGGTATCGGCGCTTCCACCGGCCGGGACGGCCATCTTGGGTGCGGCAAGGGCGCTGTTCACGTCGTCCATCGAGTAGGCGGCGGCGTAGGAGGCCGTCTCAGGGGCAGAGCTGAGGGCCGCGCCGCCCGCAGGCAGCAGGCTGATGGGGGAGTGGACTGCCGCATACAGACCAACGCCGCAGAGCAGGCCGCAGGCGGCGATGCTCAGAGTCCTGCGGGGAAAGTGGATGGCTTTTTTGGGCTTCCTGGCGGGTTTCGGTGCCTCTTCTGCCGGCTGCATGGCGAGGAGCTTTGCTTTCAGGTCGTCTGAAGCGTGAAGGTCGTCTACCTCCATCTTGTACTCATACCACCTCATCTTCGATCTCCTCCTTCAGCATCGTATGTAACTGTGCGCGGGCGCGGCGAAGCCAGCTGAGCACCGTGTTGGTGGGTGCGCCCAGCATCCGGCCCACCTCGGCGGCGGTGTACCCCTCGTAGTAGTGGAGGTAGACCGCGTTGCGGTAGTTCTCGGGCAGGGCGCGCACGGCGTCCAGCACGCTGCCGTCTTCCATCTGGTCCGGAGCAGGAAGATTCTCGTCCAGCTCGGTGTCCTTCTGGCGGGCGGCGCGGGTCAGGTCGTGGCAGCGGTTGATGGTCACACGCAGCAGCCAGGCTTTCAGGTGTTCCTCGCTCTCGAAACGGCCATTGTAGCACAGCAGCTTTTCGAAAACATCCTGCACCACATCTTCCGCATCGGCGGTGCAGTTGCAGTTGTGCATGGCGGCTCGGAACACCGTGTCACTGTATCGCTGCACGGCCAGCGCAAAAATCTCGTCTTTGGTCAGCTGTCCCATAGTTCTATGCTCCTTTGATGTCCTGTGTACAGCAGGACCCGGTGGAAAAATCATCTTTTATGGGGGACATTCACCCTGTATACGGATGAGCGGCCCCGATTATTGCAGTTTATGGTGCAGAGCGGAAAAATCTTCCGCCCGGCATCGCACAAGATACCCAAAGTATAACATGAATACGCCAAAAACAAAAGGGCCATTTGCCGCCATGTTTTGGCAAATGACCCTGAGAGCTTCTGTTCGGTTATCGGTAGAGCCGCTGGAAGAGGGATACCCGCTCGGAGAGATAGGTCTCGGCCCGGGGGTGGTGGAGCCAGCGTTTGCCCGCCTTGTCGCAGGCGAGACGGTGGCCCAGCGCGGCGGGGCAGGCGTCGATCTCTTCCACGTCCCGCATGGTGAGGGTGAGGCTCAGCGCCGCCGGAGCGTCCGGCAGGGGCGGGAGCGGGTCTTCCCAGACGAAGGGCGGCAGCAGCTGGACAGCGTACACCGTCCGGGTGCATTCCTCGGTGAGCAGCAGCGCGGCGGGCGCACCATCCGGCATGACGTGCAGGGAGGAATAGAGCAGCTGCAGCTGCGCCGGGGCCAGCAGACGGGATGCGCCCTCTTCCTCATCGGGCAGAAGGGTGAGAAAATCCGCCGCCTCGTCGGCGTAGATGCGCCGGGCCGGAGCGCGGAACTGCGCATACAGCGCGGGCAGGGCAAACACGCCCTCCCGGTCTAAGGCTCGCTGCAGCAGGCAGTAAAACTCCGTCAGCGGGTGGGCCGGGTCAGGCTGCGGCATCCCGAAATCGGGACGCGAAACGTGTCCTCCGCCCATCAGCCGTTATAGCCCAGCGTGGCCGCCATGACAGCCTTGATGGTGTGCATCCGGTTCTCGGCCTCGTCGAAGACGATGCTCTGGGGGCCTTCGAAGACTTCGTCGGTGACCTCCATCGCGTCGCGGCCAAAGCGCTCGCCCATCTCCCTGCCCACGGTGGTCTTGTGGTCGTGGTAGGCGGGTAGGCAGTGCATGAACACGGCCTTGGGACCGGCGATATTCATCAGGTTCTGGTTGATTTGATATGCGGCCAGGTCGTTGATGCGCTCGGCCCAGACCTCGACCGGCTCGCCCATGGACACCCAGACGTCGGTGTAGAGGACGTCTGCGCCCTTTGCGGCTTTGGCGGGGTCTTCCTCGAAGGAGATGGCCGCACCCGTCTCGGCGGCGATGGCCCTGCACTGCTCCACCAGTGCAGCGTCCGGCTGGTACTTTTTGGGGGCGCAGGCGGTGAAGTTGAGGCCCATCTTGGCGCAGCCCACCATCAGGCTGTTGCCCATGTTGTAGCGGGCGTCGCCGAAGTAAACGAAGTTGATGCCCTTGAGGTGGCCGAAGTGCTCCCGGATGGTGAGGAAGTCGGCGAGGATCTGGGTGGGGTGGAACTCGTTGGTCAGGCCGTTCCACACCGGCACACCGGCGTAGTGGGCCAGCTCTTCCACGATGCTCTGGCCGTAGCCGCGGTACTCGATGCCGTCGAACATCCGGCCCAGCACCCGGGCGGTGTCGGCGATGGACTCCTTTTTGCCGATCTGGCTGCCCGACGGGTCGAGGTAGGTGACTTCCATGCCCAGGTCGTGGGCGGCGACCTCAAAGCTGCAGCGGGTGCGGGTGGAGGTCTTCTCGAAGATGAGGGCAATGTTCTTGCCGCACAGGGCGTCGTGGCGGATGCCGGCCTTTTTCTTTGCCTTCAGGTCGGCGGCGAGGTCCAGCAGACCTTCGATCTCTTCGGGAGTGTAATCGAGAAGCTTCAAAAAGCTGCGGTTCGTAAGATTCATTGTATATATTCCTCTCTATGCGCTGAAATTTGAATATTTATACTTTCATAAACTCTATTATAATACGAAGGAACGAAGTGGTCAAGTGTGAATGAACTCCTTGACAAAGAACGGTGATTCGATTATACTACAAACAGAAGGGGCGCTGACTGCATGGCCAGCTTTCCATCCCAGAATCAAAAAGATTGACCGCTAAGTTTGGAACGCTTGGGGCGGTCAATCTTTTTTGTTATCATCGTTTTTCTTCTGAGAAGTCTTCTCCATGACCTCAATGGTCAGACGGACTACATCTTACAACTCCAGCTCCGCCTTCCGCCCGCTGGGCTGGTAGGGGGTGAGCCGGACGCCGGCCTTTTGGAACATGAACCGCGCAGCTACACTGGAATCGGTGTCGTGGTACTTGTCGCTGTAGTAGACGACCTCGGCGATGCCGGACTGGATGATGGCCTTGGTACACTCGTTGCAGGGGAAGAGGGTGACATACACCCGCGCGCCCTTGAGGTTGTTGTGGGCGCTGTTGAGGATGGCGTTCAGCTCGGCGTGGCAGACATACATATATTTCGTGTTCAGCGGCTCACCCTCCCGCTCCCACGGCATGGCGTCGTCATCGCAGCCGATGGGCATGCCGTTGTAGCCCAGAGAGAGGATCTTGTTTTCCGGGCTGACGATGCAGGCGCCCACCTGACTGCTGGGGTCCTTGGAGCGCATGGCCGTGAGCAGGGCAATGCCCATGAAGTATTCGTCCCAGTTGATATAATCCGTGCGTTTCATCGCAAAAAACCTCCGTCCGGCGTGCCTTTTTGGGGGGGCTGGGCAGGCCCCGGCCACCTAAAGCATACCATAAAAGCAGGTTGATTGCAACAAAGCCCCCGCCCCGCCGCCCCAGGGTTCTGCTGCAAAAAATACAATTTCTGGAAACAAAAATTGTGAAATTTTAATCTTGACAGCCAGGGGGGGGGGGGTAGACTAGGGACAAACATTCCTGCCGGGCGAGGCCGACGCGAATGCAACGAGTTGTAACAACAAACAAGGAGGATGAACAAGATGAAACTGTTCAAGAAAGTTCTGGCCGTGGTGCTGGTGGGCGCTATGGCAGTCTCCATGCTGACGGCATGTGGCAGCAGCAAATCGTCGAAGGTGAAGGATGCCCTGAAGGATTTCGACATCAAGATGGACCCCGCTATGGTTCAGGACACCGAGAAGATGATGGGCGGCCTTCAGCAGCTCACTGAAAAGGTCACCAGCGGTACAGTTGACCTGACTAACGACGCTCAGATGACGACCATCAGTGGAAAGTTTGGTGAGATGACCGACTACACCTTCAGTTCTTCCACTGGCGCAGGGAAGTACGATCTCTACATCTGGACCAACGGTGCAGACGGCCATCAGGTCACCAGCAGTACGACTGAGCGTTATCCGTACCTGATGAAGGTCAAGGCTGCACATGTGAGCAAGGAGGGCCTGAAGCGCCTCCTGCAGAAGGAGTTCGTCCAGAAGGGCGAGTTCAGCGGCAACAGCGAGGCTGTGGATATTCTGAGAAGCCTGCTGAAGGGTGCTGGTGTTGAGAAGGCCGGCGTCTCTGTTGGCAAGGTCTACGGCAAGGATGTTCTGCTGGTTACCGTTCCTGCCGGAACTACCATCCCGCAGACTGCTGCCCCCAAGACCCTGACCACCTGATCCCCAATAAAAACTGCCTCCGGCCCCGGCGAGCTTGCAGCCCGCCGGGGGCTTTCTTTATGCCCGGAAACGTCGTAAACTGCGCCTGAACCGCCGCCCGGCGGGGCAAAATGACAATATGCACAAAACAAAGCCGGGAAGTTTGGCAGGGTAAAAGCCGGAAATTTCAAATGAAATATTCAAAAATCGTTTTGAGTGTGGTATTATCTTTGTAAAATATGCCACAAAAACGGAGAGAATGCTCCGTGCGGCGGAAATGAGGGAAAAACCGATATGAAATACGCAAGCAACAACATCCGCAATATCTTGATCGCGGGCCATGCCGGCAGCGGCAAAACGACGCTGACCGAGGCATTGGTCTATTTTTCGGGCGCTGCCGAGCGTATGGGCCGGGTCGAGGACGGCACCACGATTTCGGACTTTGACCCCGAGGAAGCAAAGCGGAAGGCCAGCCTGTCGGCATCGGTCGTACCGGTGGAGTATGAGGGCATCAAGTACAACCTCATCGACGCTCCGGGCCTGTTCGACTTTGAGGCAGGCGAGTACGAGGGCATCCGTGCGGCCGAGAGCGTGCTGGTGTGCGTGTCGGGCCGCAGCGGCGTGACCGTCGGCGCGGAAAAGGCCTTCCAGCTGGCCCGCAAGAACGGCAAGGCCACGATGGTCTTTGTCTCAAAGTGCGATCTGGAGAATGCGAACTACTTCAAGATCCTCGAGGACATGAAGATCAAGTTCGGCGCCACCGTCTGCCCCTGCGTCGTCCCGGCCAAGCTCGACGACGGCACCCCCGTGTACATCAACCTGTTCAGCCAGAAGGCCTTCAAGTATGAGGGCGGCAAGCAGGTACAGGTGGACCTGCCCGACATCGGCCACCGCTTCCAGGGTTTGATCGAGGCTATGAGCGAGGCCATCGCCGAGACCGACGACGAGCTGATGGAGAAGTTCTTCGGCGGCGAGGCATTCACCACCGAGGAGATCGTTGAGGGAATGCGCAAGGGCGTCAAGGACGGCCTCATCACCCCCGTGTTCTGCGGCAGCGCTGTCAACCAGCAGGCTCTGGATATGCTGCTGTACAATATGCACAAGCTGCTGCCCAGCCCGGAGCACAACAGCGTTCTGGCTGAGGATGCAAACGGCGAGCCCGTCGAGCTGACCTGTGCCGAGGCCGCCCCCACCGTGGCCTACGTCTTCAAGACTGTGGCCGACCCCTTCGTGGGCAAGCTGAGCTATCTGCGCGTCGTCAGCGGCAAGATCACCGCAGGCGCTTCTCTCGTCAACGCCCGCACCGGTGAGACCGAGAAGATGGGCAAGCCCCTCACGGTTCTGGGCAAGAAGCAGACTGAGGCCGAGAGCATCGGTGCCGGTGACATCGGCGCTGTGGCAAAGCTGGTCAGCGCAAAGACCGGCGACACCCTCTGCGACGCTTCCCGCGTGGTCAAGCTGCCCGCACCCGTCTTCCCGAAGCCCAGCCTGTTCATGGCTGTCACCGTCGCCAAGAAGGGCGACGAGGGCAAGATCAGCAGCGCTTTGGCCCGTCTGATGGAAGAAGACCCCACCCTGAGCTACCTCAACAACGCCGAGACCCATCAGCAGATCATCGGCGGTCTGGGCGAGCAGCACCTCGACGTGGTCAAGGCCAAGCTGAAGAATAAGTTCGGCGTGGAGATCGGCCTCGAGGCTCCGCGTATCGCCTACCGCGAGTCCATCCGCAAGGCCTGCCAGAAGCAGGGCCGTCATAAGAAGCAGACCGGTGGCCACGGCCAGTTCGGCGATGTCGTCATCAACTTCGAGCCCTGCGACAGCGAGCAGGTCGTCTTCGAAGAGAAGGTGTTCGGCGGCAGCGTGCCGAAGAACTTCTTCCCGGCTGTTGAAAAGGGCGTCCGCCTTGCCGCGGAGAAGGGCGTGCTGGCCGGTTATCCCGTGGTCGGCCTGAAAGCTACCCTGCTGGACGGCAGCTACCACCCCGTGGACAGCTCCGAAATGGCCTTTATCATGGCTGCAAAGCTGGCTTATAAGGCCGCAATGCCCGAGGCCGGCCCCGTCATCCTCGAGCCGATCCATACCCTGAAAGCTCATGTCCCCAACGACAATACCGGCGACATCATGGGCGACGTCACCAAGCGCCGCGGCCGCGTGCTGGGCATGGAGCCCGACGAGGACGGCCTGCAGACCATCATCGCCGAAGTGCCTCTGGCTGAGCTGGCCAACTTCACCACTTTCATCCGTCAGACCACTCAGGGCCGCGGCTGGTTCACTACCGAGTTCGCCCGCTATGAGATCCTGCCTGAGATGCTGGTCCCCGCCGTGGTCGAACAGGCCAGGAAGCTGGGCAATCTGGATGAGTCCGCAGACGACTAAATAAGACATTTTCCAAGCCCTGTCGGCACTTCCCTCTGTCGGCGGGGCTTTTTTGCGGCCTTTTTGGCCCGCAGGGCGGCAGTTTTTATTGACAAGGCCGCGGCTTGCTATTATAATGAATAAGTCAAAATGGCATTCGTGTGCGGTTTTATGTTTTATGACACTCTGCCGTACCCCAAAAAATAGATAAGGAGATTTCCAAATGGCACAAGAGATCAAGATGTCCGCTGCTGGCCTGAAGGCAATGCAGGAGGAACTGGAATACCTGAAGACTGTCCGCCGCAAGGAGCTGGCAGAAGAGATCAAGGAAGCCCGCAGCCACGGCGACCTGTCCGAGAACAGCGAGTACGATGAGGCCAAGAACACTCAGGGTCTGGTCGAGAACCGCATCACCGAGCTGGAGCAGATGGTCAAGAACGCTGTCGTCATCGACGAGAGCGAGCTGAGCGTTGAGAACGTCTCTGTCGGTACTCACGTCACCATCCAGATGGAGGGTGAGGACGAGGTCGAGGAGTACGACATCGTGGGCCGTACCGAGGCCGACCCCCTGAACGGCAAGATCAGCGACGAGAGCCCCGTGGGCCACGCCCTGCTGGAGAAGGCTGTCGGCGACACCGCCGAAGTCCTGCTGCCCACCGGCCATACCGTCAACTACAAGGTGCTGGGCATCACCCACTCTGCAAACTGAGCCAAGCGGGAGGAAATTATGGAAGAACAAAAGAAGAACCCCGCACAGGGCCTGTCTGAGAGCGAGCAGGTGCAGGTGCGCCGCCAGAAGCTGGCAGACCTGCAGGCTGCAGGCCACGACCCCTTTACCCTGACCAAGTTCCCTCAGGATGCTTACTCTGCTGACCTGAAGGAAGAGTTCAAGGATCTGCCCAACGAGACCGACAGCGGTAAGAAGGTCGCACTGGCCGGCCGTCTGATGTCCAAGCGCGTCATGGGCAAGGCAAGCTTTGCCCATCTGCGCGACGATAAGGGCGACATCCAGCTCTACGTCCGCCGTGACGAGCTGGGCGACGACGCTTACGCTGCTTTCAAGAAGCTGGACGTGGGCGACATCATCGGCGTCAAGGGTGAGGTGTTCCGCACCAAGACCGGCGAGCTGAGCGCCCGCGCTGAGGAGATCACCCTGCTGGCCAAGAGCCTGCGCCCCCTGCCCGAGAAGTTCCACGGTCTGACCGATACCGAGATGCGTTATCGTCAGCGCTATGTTGACCTCATCGCAAACCCCGAGGTCAAGGAGACCTTTGTCAAGCGCAGCCAGATCCTGAAGGAAATCCGTGCTTATCTGGACGAGAAGGGCTTCCTGGAGGTCGATACCCCCATCCTGACCCCGTTCGAGATCGGTGCGTCCGCACGTCCCTTCTACACCCATCACAACAGCCTGAACATGGACATGGTGCTCCGCATCGAGACCGAGCTGTACCTCAAGCGCCTCATCGTGGGCGGCATGGACCGTGTGTACGAGGTGGGCCGCATCTTCCGCAACGAGGGCATGGACCCCAAGCACAACCCCGAGTTCACCAGCATCGAGCTGTATCAGGCATTCACCGATTTCCATGGCATGATGGACCTGGTGGAGGAGCTGTATAAGCGCCTCGCTCAGAAGATCTGCGGCAGCCTGGTCATCCCCTATCAGGGCAAGCAGATCGACATGGGCCACTGGGAGCGCCTGACCATGATCGAGGCCGTCAAGAAGTATTCCGGCGTTGACTTCAACGACTGGAAGACCGATGAGGACGCCATCGCCGCTGCCAAGGAGCACCATGTGGAGCTGCCCGAGGTTCCCACCAAGGGCGCCATCCTGGCCGAGTTCTTCGACGCTTTCGTCGAGGACAAGCTCATCCAGCCCACCTTCATCTACGACTACCCCGTCGAGATCAGCCCGCTGGCCAAGCGCAAGCCGGACGATCCCGCTTTCACCGAGCGTTTTGAGTACTTCATCGACTGCACCGAGTACGGCAACGCTTTCAGCGAGCTGAACGACCCCATCGACCAGAAGGGCCGCTTCGAGCGTCAGGTCGCCGAGCGCAAGGCCATCGAGCCCGACTGCAAGGCACAGGTCGATTACGACTACGTCAACGCTCTGGAGTACGGTCTGCCTCCCACGGGCGGTCTCGGCTTCGGTGTTGACCGTCTGGTCATGCTGTTGACGGACAGCGCTTCTATCCGTGACGTGCTGCTGTTCCCCACGATGAAGCCCATCGACCAGTGAACTACAAGGAAATTGACATAGAAACGAAAGATTCGACTTCTGATTTTCTTGCAAAAACTGTGTCATCCCCGTTTTGACATCAATTTGACAGCAAAATCCTGAAGAATCACGTCCCGTTATGAAGCGTGACGGATTTCAGATAAAAACGCACAAGGCTTGAACAAAGCTGTAAGAGCACTTCTTGGAACCATCCGAGAGGTGCTCTTTTCATTTGCTCCTGCGGCCAACTTCTGTCAGACAGTCACAAAAAACGGAGGATAAAATTATGAAAACCGACTACAAGCCCATCAAACCCATGAAAGAAATCCCTGACCAGCTTCGCAAGCTGCGCCGCCAGTTCCTGCGCTACCAGCAGGCAGAAATCGTGTACAGCTTATCCCACAAGAAGCTGCTGGAGCTCGCTAGCGATGCCGGGGCCATTTACCGCTTCGATAGCACTGTACTTATCAACCGGGAGATTTTTGATGCCTATTTGGAACGCTTCCATGAGCCTACAAGAAAAATAACCATGAAGGAGGTCGAGGACGAATGAGCGGCAGCGTATGGATGTTCTCCGACCAGATCGACGATGAAGATATGGACTTCATGCGGCATGAGTTTGTGACTTACAGCATGGCGAGTGACTATTACGGATTGGGGCTGAAGCCCGTTACCCGGATGGCATACGAATGTGGGGCAATCTATAAAATTGGTCGGAAAATTCTAATTCGGAGAAGCTTTTTTGAAGAGTACCTGCGCCAGCAGAGAAAGATTTGAGGTGTGCAATGGAAAAGCCGAACACTAGATTGTATGATAAAAATAATGGGCTGGACTATGTGCTGGTCGGAGATTACTACTTTCCTGCCTTGATTTTGGCAGAGAATTCTCGCCCTGTTGGTCGTTGGGGTAGAATGTACAAACGGTATCTTAAAGAACATCATCCAACACGGTATCAGGCTCTCCTGCTGTCTGGCAGGTTGAACACCTATCTGGCGGACACTGATACACAAGCAGAGGAACAGCTGGAGTTGCTTACCCAGCAGATGGCAGAACGTGAGGGCGTGAACGAAGAATTGAAAGCCGCAAATCAAATGGAATGGGTACAGAGGATGAACAGCATCCAGAATCGAGCGGAGGAAGTTATTAAGGCCGAATTGATTTTTGCATAATGTCGGAGGGGCAGATACCGTATAACTTGGTATCTGCCCCTCTTATGTTTACAGACTATCGCTATAAATTGATGTAAAGGCATAAATTTCAAAATATTTTGAATGCAAAATGGAATATATTTGCATTCTCATTGACGCTCTATTGTAAAAGCATTATAATTGTTACATAAAATTCACACAAACCACACCTGTACAATTGAGCAATAGGGAAAAGTTATGACGAATGGCATAGAAGCAACAGTTGCTCTTTGCAAATGCGGAAAAGTCCACAAAGCCTACGGTGTCCGCTTTGAAAAGGCTGGCAAAAAGCACTGGAAGTACACATGGGCGTTTCCTATCAAAGAATCAGCCACAAAACATGAAGGCTACGATGAAACCACAATTATTGGTAAGATTGAGCCAACAGAAGATTATCCCGGATGTCCTTACTGTGAAGCAACTACCTTCGTAATATGCGGCACCTGTGGAAAATTGAATTGCTACACTGGTTCCAGGTTGTTCTCCTGTGGATGGTGCGGAGTACATGGTGTTGTCAGTTTGGGTTATGACGGCTCTGGCATCCGAAGCAGTGGAGATCGGTAAAAGGAGAATCATATTATGGATGATATTCAAAAGAGATTAACCCAAATGTTGGAAGAATGGCCAGACTGTGTCGATGACCGTAGACAGTTTCGCTCCCTTCTGCAAGACTATATTCCTCAAAACAAATTGCAAGCAAATTTGCTTTTAAACGCTTACGACGAGGATGCTGTAACCCAGTTAAAGTCGTGTTCTGATGTTACACTTCATGCGCTTCAGCTGGCAAAGAGTCTGTCCGATAATTACGGTGTCACAAAGGAATCTGCTATTTGGTCTGTTGTGACTTGGTGCTATATGTTGTGTCTGGATGAAGTTGCGGAATCTATAGAGGGAACATTGTCAGTTACTTCTGCATCTCCTGCTTCCACTTCTCAGACGCCGCATGTCCATTCTCCTAAAAAAGTGGAATTAGCTGATGGAATGCATCTCGTTGGCATTGATATTCCAGAAGGAAATGCTAAAGCCACCCCCGTTGAAAAAGGGGACTTTTGTGGTTGTCAGATTTATGAAGACCGTCAATTAACACACAGTATTTTCTTTGAAGCATTTGCAACACAGATATATGTGACACTAAAAAGCGGGCAGTTCCTTAAAGCCACCGGACGTTTTCAGCTGACATTTGAGTAATGTAAAATGAGTATCTTCAACAAGCAACAACAGAAATCTATGCCGACTTTCTCTGCCAGTCAGACGGTTCTTCCTTCTGCTGCAATCTCCCGGATTGAGAGTGGCAGTCTGGCAGAACTGAATGTGCCTAACTTGATGCTCAAAAAGGGTGAAAAATGCTGCTTTGTAGACAAGAGCTACGAAATGGTCGAGATAAGCATCACTCGAAATGTCCGAAAATCCGGCGGTACCAGTGTGCCAAGTGTCTTTTTCAAGGGCGTTCGATACCACATGGGCAGCAGTGAATCTATCCCTGTAACGGAAACCAAGGTCGACTACATACCGGGATACCTTTATATTACCAACAAGCGCATCATTTTTACCTCGCAGAAAGGCGGCCTAGAAAAATCCATTGGTTCGCTTTCTGCATTTCATCCCTATTCCAATGCGATTGGGCTTCAATTTGGGCAAAAGGTCATAAACTTTATTCTGCCTCGTGCAGATCTAGCAGTACAAACGCTTCAAATTATGACGTAAATCATCGAAAGGGTATTGTAATATGGGAAATCTAAAAGTACATGATAAGCTGGATATTCAAGCTGGTGGACAGGTTGAGGTTCTGGATGAATTTGGTTCTGGTGGTCAGGGTACGGTCTACAAGGTATCGTACAACGGCAAAACCTATGCTCTGAAATGGTATCATCCGAGAGTTTTCAAGGGAAAGGAAAATGACTTCTATAAGAACCTCGAAAACAATATTAGCAATGGTGCGCCAACGGATGCTTTTCTCTGGCCAAAAGCCATTACCAAAGTTTATAACGACCAGTTTGGCTATCTGATGGATGTGCGCCCGTCTGGTTACGAAGAACTGACCAACTTTTTTGTGGGTGGCCGAAAGCAGAAACAGGCGCGTTTCAAAAGTTTCTACGCCCTCTGTACGGCAGCAATCAATATTATTGAAGCCTTCCGTGCTCTGCACAATAATGGCTACAGTTATCAGGATATCAACAACGGCAACTTCTTCATCAACCCGGAAAATGGCGATGTGCTGATTTGCGATAATGATAACGTCAGTCCGTTCGGAACCAATCTTGGCATTATGGGCAAGCAGCGCTGGATAGCTCCGGAAATTGTTATGGGAAAGAATGACCCCGACAAGAACAGCGACCGTTTTAGTCTGGCCGTAGTGCTGTTCCGGTTATTGTTCATCAACCACCCGTTGGAAGGCCGTTACAGCACCCCTCTCTGCATGACCAAAGATGCCGAGCAAAAATATTATGGTAGTGCTCCAATTTTTGTCTATGACCCATCTACAACGGAAAACCGTCCGATTCCGGGAACTGACCATAATCTGAAACTGTTCTGGAATGTTTATCCGGACTATGTAAAAGAAGCGTTCATCCGTGCATTCAGTCATGATGTAATGATGAAGCAGAAGCCACGCATTCTGGAAAAAGAGTGGCTGGATATTTTTATCCGCCTGCGCACGGAAATTGGCCGCTGCCCACACTGTGGGCAGGAAACGTTTTATACATTCAAGGGAAGCCACGATATTCCCTGCATGGAATGCAGCAAAAAGATTTCCATTACAAATGCGTTGCAAATCAAAAATCAGATTTTGCCTATCTTCCCCGGCTTGAAAATCAGTTTGTGGACAGTAGACAGCTCTCTGGAAGATATCCGCACACAGGTAGCCGAAGTAGTGAAGAATCCGAAAGATCCGAAACTACTTGGCTTCCGAAACCTCAGCCAGCGCACTTGGAGCATAAATCTGCCGGATGGTTCTCAGCGTCCCCTGCCGCCACAGCAAGTTGTACCCGTTCGCGTTGGATTTGAAATCCATTTCCTTGGTGGAACGAATGATTCTGGAATCATCAAGTAAAAGAGAAAGGTGAAGAAAAATGTCTCTGTTGGATAACGTAGCACCTGCCCCTCGAAAAGTCATGACGCTGTTTTATGTGGTCGATACCTCCGGCAGTATGTGCGGAAGCAAAATCGGCAGCGTCAACAGCGCAATGGAGGAAGCCATTACCAGTGATTTGCCGGAGATCAGCGCAGCAAACGATGATGCTGAAATCAAAGTGGCCATCATGCAGTTCAGCAGTGGTTGTTCGTGGATCACTCCGCAGAGTGGTCCTATTGCTATTGGAGATGTGATCTGGAACGATCTGAATGCAGGCGGCGTGACCGATTTGGGCGCAGCCTGTAAGGAGCTGGATAAAAAACTCTCTCGCAATGAGTATTTGAACAGCCAGACAGGAGCGTATGCTCCGGTCATTCTGCTGTTCAGTGATGGCGGCCCCACGGACAACTGGGAAAAGGAACTAAAACAGCTGAAGCTGAACAACTGGTTCAAACATGCTATTAAAATTGCCATTGCAATCGGTGACGATGCAGATAAAGCGGTTCTGGCCGAGTTTACCGGAACGATCGAATCCGTCATTACGGTCAATGATAAGCACACGCTGAAAGCTCTGATTCGCAAGGTCAGTGTCCGCGCATCGGAGTTCCAGAGTCACAGCAAGCAATCCGGTGATACGACCTCCAGTGCCGAGGATGATAGTGCCAAAATTGCACAGGATGCCGTCAATGAGATCAAGCAGGATGCTTCTCAGAACAGCCCTGTTTCTGGTGGTGACTCTGGTGCCATTGATGTTTCACTGGATCAGGATTGGGGCAACTGGTAAAAGCTGATTCTCGGTGGGAGGTCAAATTATGGCTGAATATTACCAGTTCGCTCATTCTGTACAAGGCTATAACCATATTAAAGCAAACAAGGTTTGTCAGGATGCATCCGGTGAGTGCTACTTTGAAGATGTAAGCATTATTGCTGTGGCAGACGGTCACGGCAGCGATAACTATATTCGCACAGACCGTGGCAGTAAATTTGCGGTTTCTGCGGCTCTGACAGCTATCAAGGCCTTTGTACAGGAAGCACGGGAAAACCATCTGTCCGCTGTTCCGGATTCTGAAACTGAATTGATTCAGATTTCCAAAAATATTCTTGCTCGGTGGTATACGCAGGTAGATAATGATATTGCTTGTGAGCCATTCCAGCCGGAAGAACTGGCAAAAGTATCAGAGAAATATAAGCAACGGTACGCTTCCGGGCAATATAATGCCAAGGCTTATGGAACGACCTTGATTGCAATCTGCATGACCAATGAGGGTTGGTTTGGCATCCATATTGGAGATGGAAAATGCGTTGAATTGCTTGAAAACGGGACGCTTTGCGAGCCTATCCCATGGGATGAAGCTTGTGAGCAGAATATCACCACCAGCATCTGTGACAGTGATGCAATTGAGGAATTTCGTTATGTAATTCAAAAGGATTTCCCTGCTGCGCTTTTTATCGGAAGCGATGGCATTGATGACAGCTATTCCTCTGAGATGGAATTGCATGAACTGTATCGCAACATTTTCATTGTCTTTGCAGACCATGGTGCAGAAGTCGGCAGCAATGAAGTCCGTGACTACTTGCCCAAAATCACCAGACAGGGCAGCGGTGATGATGTTTCCATTGCAGGTATCATCCGCACGGATATTTCTAAAGATTCAGTCGCTAGAATTAGGCTGTGCGGCGAAGAAATCCGGCTGAAAGCCCAGTTGGACAAAGCAGAGCGCACCCATCAATCCGCCATCGAGAAGAAAAACTATATCGAAAACAACATGGAACGAAACCGGGCAGAACTTCAGAAACTGACGGAACGTTTGCTAGATGCTGAAGCTGGTCTAAAAGCATCGGAGGTCGCTCTTTATAAGGCGCAGGCTGAATGGAAATCGCTACAAGCCAGACTGAACGCACTGGAACGCGATACCTTGGGGAATGTTGCAATACAGGCTGAGAATGTAGTTGTACCCGATTCCGATGCGAAAGACTTGATTCCCATTCAGGATGCGGCAAAATCGGAAGTAATGCAGGAAACCCAAGAAATTCCACATTGATTCGTCAAAAGGTCTTCGCCAGGTGTGGCGTGGGCCTTTTTGTGTTGTGTGTGAGGAAAGATCATGACCGAATTTGGAAGATATCTGAAACAGTGTCCAGCGGCACTCAAAGATAAAACCCGAACATTAAGTTTGCTAAAAGATGCTCTGAAGAATGACTTGCCGAAGTTTCGCGTATTGCAAGCAGCCTATGAACTTGGAATACTAGAAGCCATTCAACGCAGCAATCCGATTTCAACAGATGATAGGTTGAAAATCACGACAGGTCTTGTCAGCCAGTATGCCATGCTGGAAAACGCAGCTAAGAATGCTATTGATTATTGGCAAGACAGCGTTGATGCAGATATTCTTTATCGTGCACTTAATGATGCTGACGAGTGCAGAGAATCTCGCATAAATTCCGCTGAATCTACTGCAAGACCTGCAATTCCGATAAAGCCACAACAGAATCCAGCTGAAAATCTGCTCAAGATCGAATCAATTTCGCAGGATTCTATTCGCATGGGCATTCGGCTTCAATGGAAAAAACAATCGGAAATCGAATGCTATGAAATCTGGCGGGCAAAAGAATCAGAGCAACCTGTCAAAATCAAGGAAGGCTCTTTCCCTATTCCACGGTATCAGGATTACGATGTGGAAGCTAACTGCTACTATACTTATGCAATCCGGGGATTGAATGAATCTGGAAAAGATATTGCACATTCCGCAGATATTCAGCTGATTGCCCCAAGCAAGCCACCTGTATTTCAAATTCGAGAGTTGCAGTTTACCTTTTCTGGCCTCCAACTCAAATGGAGTATGCTTTTTGAAGCAGAAAAATATATTGTCCAGAAATACTCGGATGTCTATGGATGGACAACTCTTGCGGAGCTTCCTGTGGAGCAGACCATGTATCTGGATGCTGCCGCTCAGGGTGGAAAGACAATTAAATATAAAATCCGGTGTGTCTGTAAAAATGGCACCGCGATAGAAACCGCTGAAATTGAATTGAATTTATAAAGGAGCCAGACCACTATGAATCTAAACCTGTTGGTGTCAATTATAATTTATGCACTCATGGCGTTTTTTGTTGGATGTGGATTCTACCATATTGTCAATCTATCAAAATATCAGAAGGACTTTGCATTAATAGGAAAAAGAATTAAAACCGATGTCCAGGCTGTTATTGATTTACAGGAGTATCTTGACGGAACGAATAGCGAGCAAAACAAATTATTTCAGTCTGATAAATTAAACGCCAAACTTGAAGAGTATCGAGCTGCGTATCAGCGAACAAAAAGCACTAGTTTTGCGGCTCCTTTTGTCGATATTACAGATTTCTTTAACGGGGAATTCTTAGACGAATTGGGACACACCGGATTCTGTGAATTGGTTCCCGGAACTATGACTGGCCTTGGAATTTTAGGAACCTTTGTTGGCTTAGTTCTCGGTGTTGGTGGATTTGACACATCCACTACAGATGCTGTTATGGTTAGTATCACCCACCTTCTTGGTGGCATGAGTACAGCTTTTTTGACAAGTATTGTTGGTGTGCTACTATCTCTTGCGTTTTCACATATCTATAAAAAGTACGTCGACAGCACAAATCAAAGCCTTGAAGATTTTGTAACTGCATTCCATGACAAGAATCTAGATGGCTCTTCCAGTAATGCCGAAAATCAGCTTTTGGGTTACCAACAGCAGCAGACCGAGTTGATGAAAAACTTTGCTACCGTCGTTTCGGAAGCTGTCAGCACCTCTATTGCTAATACCATGCGTACCGAGTTGGTTCCGATTTTTGATGAAATGAAGTCTACTGTTAAAGAGTTCAGCGAAATTGCAAGCCAGCAGCAGAAAGATGGCCTGAATCAGGTCGTGCAGGAATTTATTCGCTGCATGAACGAATCCCTGCGTGGGCAGTTTGATGAACTGGCCGCAACGATTCAGAAAACTTGCGAATGGCAGAAAGCGTCCACCGAGCAAATGCAAAAAATTGTGGATAGCATTTGCGATACATCGAACGAAATTGAAAAAGTCAATGCCGTTTCCCATCAGACCGTTGAAGAAATGAACGGTTTTGTCACGCTTCTGAAGGAGTATCAGGAAAAACTCCATTCTGAAGCAGAACTCATTCAGCAGCAGATTGCAAACAGCAATGAAATCAGCGAACGGCAAGCCAATTATTTGGATAAATTGGTGGAAAGCGAAAGCCGTGTTGCTGATTTGGCAGACAACGTGAAAAAAGAAGCAGATGCTGCACAGCAGGCCGTTGATATGCTGTCGGACCACTGCAAAGACCAGATCAGTGGTATTGTGGATGCTGCCAAGCAAGATATGGACGCTCTGGCCGCATCTACAAAGGTTTTGACAGAGGCTAGCCATTCGCAGATGGAAACGCTGGCACAGACTGCTGAAAGCGAAATGCAGTTGCTGTCTAACACTGCCGCCCAACTGAGCGAAGAAAACCACAAACAGCTGATGGAACTGACGAAGGCATCCTCTGAGCAGATGTCCGTGATTTCTGAGGCTGCAAATAATGTGATGCAAAATAGCAAGCAGCAGATTGAGGAAGCAATCAAGGCAACACAGGCACAGTCGGATGCTTTGATGCAGGCTACCAATGACTTCTCCGACTTTGTACAACAAGAGCACAAAAAATTGGTGGAAGCTGTGGATAAAGAGGTGTCTGGTCTGTCCAATTTTGCAGGTCAGACTACAAGCGAAATTCAGTCTGCGACTGCCGGCATGGAGAACGCGGCAAAGCTGCTGGATAAGAATCTGGATGATGTACTTAATCGCACCTTTACGTCGTTTGACAGCAGCCTGACCGATATTTCGCAGCACTTGAGCGGCACCATTGCAGATGTGCGCGATACTACCGAGGCCCTGCCGCATGTTATCCGTGAATCTCAGAAGCAGTATGAAGCGGTTCTCGCTAAACTGACAAGCCAGACCCAGACCTATCTGGATGCAATGGAAAAGCTGACCGCACTAGTTGAGCAAAAGGCTCCTGTTACGGCTGATGAAGAAGGGAATCGTCAATGAGACGCTATACCAAACAAAATAAAAACGGCGAAAAGCTGAATTTCTGGCTTTCCTACTCTGACATGATGGCGGCATTGCTACTGGTCTTTATTCTGATTCTGTCCTGTACCCTGCTGGAAACCCGCGCAACCTATGAAGCGAAGCAGGCCGAGCTGGAAGAAAAAGAACAGATTATTCTGAATCAGCAGTCGCAAATTGATACGATTGTGGGTGTTCGTGGAGATCTGATTGATGCCCTGAGCAAAGAGTTCTCTGGTAACGACCTTTCCGTCAAGGTAGATGCACAGTCTGGTGCAATCACTTTTGATTCAACGCTGCTCTTTGGCTACAACGATGATAAACTCCAGGATTCCGGCAAGACTTTTCTGGCAGATTTTTTGCCGAAATACTTTTCTGTTCTGCTGGGCAAGGACTTTTCACCGTATGTCGCTGAAATTATCATTGAGGGACATACCGACACAGATGGCGGTTATATGTACAACCTTCAATTGTCGCAGAACCGTGCATTTGCCGTCGTGTCCTACTGTCTGGATGAAAATAACCATTTTCTTTCGGACAGTCAGTTGGAAGAGCTGCGCGTTTTGCTGACCGCAAATGGACGCTCGTGGAGTGCGCCTATTTATGCAGCGGATGGAACAGTTGATATGCAGGCATCCCGCCGTGTGGAAATTAAATTCCGCTTAAAGGATGAGGAAATGATGAACCAGATTGCCGAAATGCTTGAGGAAACAAAATGAAAACAAGCTATAAGCCTTCTAAACTTCCGGCTATTGCTGCACAAGTGCGGAAAGAGCATCCCACAAGTTCTGAAATTAGAAACTATCAGCTTGATAATGGCTTCTTAGACGAAGTGCGCCAGTGGGCTAAACTACCCAAAGAAGATGTAGATGGAGAAGCTATCACTATTCCGATTCGCAAGGTGCGGTTGCTGGCAAATTATGTGCCAGCCAATTCTCTGCACCTCCCACTCCTTAATCTAACAAGGATTCTATTTCTGCGCGCAAATGAAGAAATCGCACGGTCACTTTTTATTCTCTGGCAGGATTTTTTTGAAAATCAAGATTTATGTTATCTCCTTTATCGTATCGTACAGGACAAGGCTGAACTGGTAAAGAAAATCGTTTCCAACACCAAACTTGAAAATACCACTATGCTACAGTGGTTTCCCAGTAAAAATATCCCCTATGCAGTCGGCAGAGAGTGTATGCGTTGGCAGAAATCCGACCGCATCCGTTTTTCTGACCGTCTGATGACGTTGGGAATTATGCCATCCACTCGGCTAGGACAGCGTTGTATTCAGGAATATCTTACTTTCTGTGATCGAACTGGCTATCTTGAAATTTCTGACCGGGATATGTTGCCGACTTTGAAGAAATATTCTCCGGATTCTATAAAGCTGTTCCTGAAGAATATCTTGACAGAACTGAAAGTTGAGGATTTTCAGAGATACTACCAGTGCGGCTCCTATCTCCGCAATACCTATACCAGCGATGCAGGAACGCTAAAGTATAAGAATTTCTTTTCCGGGTTTACACCCGAACAGGAACTCAAGTATCACCGCTGGCTGAATTATATCCTAGTCAAAGACACTTTCGTTGGTTCTGACGATGACGCTCGCCTAAAGTTTTGGAGCCAGTATGTGCCGTACAGTTTGGATGTTTATAAAGTATCTATCAGTGCTTCACTGGTTATCGAATTCGAGGCCTACTGTGTGATTGAATTTTTTGAAACTATACAAGGTGCGCTTTATATTTACCCTAAAGACACTTTTGAACGGGAAATCAAATTCTACGTTGTGCGCCGAAATAATACTGAATTGCGGCATGAGTTGTATACCAATCTGCGCCGCTACTGTACAGAACGCATTGTGCACCGAGAAGGTTGGCAGCATAAGACCAGTCGTTATCTGATGGCACATAGTATCGTTTAATGATTTTCTAATAAAAGCCATTAGCGAAAAATCTTATAGGGTGGCAGGAATACACCAATGTTGATTTTTTGTAAAACATTTCGAAAGGAGCTTTCAACAATTGGAAATTGCTTGCTATACATCTAATACACTTACTGAATTTGTTATGCAAGTTTGCCAGATAAAAAATCAGATGATTCAAGGCGGCAATGAACATAACGAATCCATTCTTTTTCGAGGACAAGCAAATGAAGCATTCGAATTGATTCCATCAATTGCTCGTCCAGTCTTGACAGGGAATCTAATTTCTGAAGAACGAAATCTTATAGAACTAGCTATGCTCAAACTTCCAGATGTCTTTAAAGCTGATATGCGTCCGCTGGAACGACTTGCATTGCTTCAGCATTATGGTATCCCCACTCGACTATTAGATGTGACGGAAAATGCTTTAGTTGCTTTATATTTTGCATGCTGTTCAAACAACGCCAACAATGGAGAAATTATTATATTTAAAAGCAACGATTCAAAAGTAACACCGTTGCCGATATCAGAAGCTATTTGTGATAGTTATCGATTTGCTACTTCTGGAACATTTCTTACCGATTTTTATGACAATATAATAAATCAACCCTATTATTTGGAGCATCAATTACTTCACAAATCATATATTACCGATTCTAGTCAAAAGACATTATGGGTTGAGCAATATTGTGATAAACCTCATTTTACACATGCTCCCATACGTAGCCTTCGTCAGCAGGTGCAACGAGGTAGATATCTTTTATTTGCAAATGATTATAACCCCATTTCGTCATCCGAAGCATTTTTTGAAGCTGATATTGTTCCAATAAGTAAAAATGATGATTCAATGATTGTGGGCAGAATTCAAATTCCTTCAGATGCAAAGAAATCACTGTTACACGATTTGGATATATTTGGAGTCAGCAAATCATCCCTTTTTTGTGATAGTATTGAAACGATTTGTTCTGAGATCAAAAATCTCTGTGAATGCAAGCTTCTATAAAATATCAGAGACGAACTTGGAGGTTAGGTCATCTTTATGAACCTACACATTATCCTTGAACAATGTCCACAATGTCTGGAAAGTCGTGCAAAGCTATCTTCCATCCTGCGCGACTTGTACCCCAGCGAACGCCGAGAAATTAATATAGTTCTGGACGTATATGAATGTGGAATTGCAGATAAAATCAAACATCTTAAAAGCATTGATGCCTTACAGTTATAGGCTTTTTGTCGACAGCTCGAAATCGAGTATGCTCTTTCGACCCAATACGCACTTCGTGGAATTGCTTTATGGCTGGAAGCCTACAATGTAGCAATTCAGAAAAACGAATTTCCTGCGAATGATTCTTGCGTGTTGTCTGGACTTACAAGTTTTGAATCAAATGTTTCACAAGTTTCAGAAAGCTCGAATCAAATCGTCAATATTACTCCAGAATATGAGTTGAAAGTTCTTACTCTTGCGACAGCTGAGATTTCCCAATATCATGGGCATAATTCTAAAAATGTTATTATCCCTAGCATTATTGACGGAAAAAATATTGTTGGCATCGGAAAAGGTGCATTTCAACGTTGTACGACAATCGAATATGGATTACTTTATTCTCGTGATTAACAAGGATGAACACATAGCTTCATCTGAGTTCGCGTTAAACTACGATGGTGCTCGTTCGGATTGTGGAATGAAGGTGGACCTTTATAGCCTTTGCGGAAAATTAACGCGTGCAGCTTCCGATTACTATCACAGTAATAAAGAACTCTTCGATTTTTTTCAGTATCAGTTAATACAATAATACAGTCTCACCCAAGAGCGGCAAAGTTTCATTGCGAACTTTGCCGTTTTTCTTTTTGTCCGAAATTGTGAAATTTTCAAAACTGTATTCCAAAACGGTTCTGCGGATTCCTATTAGTGTAGGGGCTTTCAAAATCTTTTGTAAAACGGCTTTTCTCTAGTTCTATAAGTGGAAAATGAACAAAATCTATATTTTAAAATTAGTCAATTCAACAAAATTTTCAAAACTGTATTTCAAAATAGCCCTATAGATTCATATTGGTGTAAGAAGTTTTCCAAGCGAAATTTGAAAATTAGGTTGCCAAACACCCATTTTAGAATGCTATAGGTATAGGGACACGTTAGAATAGTGAATTTTCTTTGAACTTTCGCAAGACCCGGTTTAAAAACGCCCCTTTAAGTTTGTATAGGGTGTAGGGATTACTTTCAGAAATAGACCTGTTCACACTATTGAAAGACCTCGACTTCTTAGAAAACGACATCGTACCTTGAAAACAACATGATCGGCTGCAAGCCACTATGCTTTTTCGGAGAAGTGCTGTCATGACATGAGCGCACCAAGAAGGAGCCATACGCCGGAGGAGATCGGGCAGGAACAGCTTGCAGGCAGACCGACACCGAAGAAGAACCGGGCAAGCTGGCAGAGAGGACTTCGCAAAGTCTTGTCTGTCAGGTTGTTCGGCGCAAGAGTGCAGAGAGCGCAGCTCTTTGCGCGGGTCAAGGGCGGCAGCCTTGCCCAGTGGATGTGATGCCCTGCGTCATATCCTACTGGGTATTATCTGGCGCATAGCAGGCGGCAGATTTGCAGCTCCGCTGCACCGCGTTGCCCCTACCCCGCGCACGGCGCTCTCTGCGTGACCCCAGAAAGGAGAGATGGTCGCTGAAACTGACCCGACACAATGGCCGCGCCGGAAAGCACGGCACTTACAATCCAAAACACAATGACCGCAGTTTTGAAATTGCCAACAGCGAGCATATCAATCCGGAACGTGTCCAGCAAAACATCTATTGGGATTGCTACAACGGCATCCGTTCTGCCCTGCATCCCAAGAGTGAGGACAGTCTGGCCGACACCTTTGAAGAAGTCGAAAAGCTCTATTACAAACTGCATTACACCAACTTCACCGAAAAGCAGAATGAGCGCAACGCCAAAATCCGGCACACGGAACGAAACCGCTCAACAGAAGATTTGCTAACCAGCAAAAAGACCTGTCCCGAAGAAAGTATCTATCAGTTGGGAACGCTGGAAAGTCATGCTTCCCCGAAAGAGCTTTTTCAAATCGCCACAGAATTTATGGATGAGTTCCACGAGCGTTTCGGCAAACACGTCCACATTCTGGATTGGGCGTTACATCTGGATGAGGGAACGCCGCACATCCACGAACGCCATGTGTTCGACTGTGAGAATAAATATGGTGAAATTGCCCCACAGCAGGAAAAAGCGTTGGAAGCACTTGGCTTTGAACTGCCAAAGCCAGACAAGCCCCTTGGCCGCTACAACAACCGCAAGATCACGTTCGATGCAGCCTGCCGCACGATGCTGTTCGAGATTGCCAGACGCCACGGTCTGGAACTGGATGAAGTGCCGGAATACGGTGGACGGGCATACCTGGAAAAGCAGGATTATATCATGGCAAAGCAAAAAGAGCAGCTTGCCCAACAGGAAAAAGCTGTGCAGGAGCAAACCGTCCAGCTTGAAAATTTGAAACAGGAACATGAGAATGAAAATCTTCTGCAAGTTCGACGCACAACATATCAGTCTTTGACGATTATGCGCAACGACAAGAAAATTCAAAAGCAGGAAAAACGGATAGATGAGCTTTCTCAGCAAATCGAAGATACCGAGAATTTTCTGGAAGAAATTTCTGCGATTGCCTATGACAAAGCAGTTGCGGTTGTTTCCGAAAAAGCTGCAAAGGATGCTCTAAGAGAAAGCACGGAGCAGGTCGATATTTATTTGGATTGGCTAAAAGAGCCGGGACGAAAGGCAAGCAAGGAAACAGTGGACTACACCACATACCAAATCATAACGCTACGAAAAAATATTGTTGCAGCGGTAAGCAGGCTTACCGCAAGATTGACAGCTGCCCTTATAAAGCCAGAAATCAAAAAGCCTGCTGTCGAGAAAATCAAAGAAAATGCTCGTCTGTCTGTTCTGCAAAAGTTACAGCAGCGACAGGAAGAAATCAATCAGCGTGAGCAGACACGCACCAAACCGAAAAAGCGCAGTCATGGCATGGAACTGTAAAGGAGGAAAATCTTCAAGAACAATAATCTATTTCAAACGATAAAACAGACCATCACCACCCGGCAGGCCGCAGAAACCTACGGCTTTCAGCCCAACCGCAGCAACATGATTTGCTGTCCATTCCATGCAGACCGTAACCCCAGCATGAAAGTGGATTCCCGGTTTCACTGCTTTGGCTGTGGAGCGGATGGCGATGCAATCGACCTTACCGCAAAAATGTTTCAGCTGTCTTTGCGGCAGGCTGCTGAAAAGTTGGCCGCAGATTTTGGACTTCCTGCAACTGGCAGTTCTCCACCGTTTCTGTGCAAACCTGTGGAAAAGTCATTGAACCAGAAAGAGCAATTCTACAAAATCCTGTGTGGCTATCGTTCTCTGCTGGCAGATTGGCGCATGATCTATGCGCCACAAAATCCAGAGGAAACCCTGCATCCCTGTTTTGTCGCAAGTATGCACTATGCAGAACGTGTACAATATCTGCTGGATATTCTTTTGCAGGGAAGCTCGCATGAAAAACAACAACTACTCAACGGAAAGGAAGTGACCGCCCTTGGAAAAGCAATCGAACGATACAAAGAAACCGAAGCAGCAACATAGTGCACCTGCCCGAAACTGGGTGGGTGACAACGGGAAAATCATCGAACCATTGTTCGCAGATTACTTTTTGAGCCTGCACCCCATGCGTTGTTTTCAAGGCAGATTGTTCACGGTGGATGGCATGATCGAGGATGAAGCCCCATTGAAAAAGGAAATCTATGAGCAAGTCCGCTATTACGCTACCACCAGCGTAGCACGACGTATTGAACATATCATGCAGGCCATCAAGCTGGCCTGTGCATCCGAACCACCGGAGATTCAGACGGATCGTATTCATGTCCGAAATGGTACATATTTTGCAGACGGTCACTTTACTCCTGAAAAAGAATACTGCATGAACCGTCTGCCTATCGCTTATGTATCGGATGCACCAGCACCGACACGCTGGCTGCAATTTCTGAATGAGCTGCTGTACGAAGAAGATATTCCGGCCTTACAAGAATACATTGGCTATTGCCTGCTGCCTGTTACCAAAGCGCAGAAAATGCTGCTGATGGTCGGCAAGGGCGGTGAGGGAAAATCCAGAATCGGGCTGATTCTTCGAGAATTGTTCGGCAACAGTATGTACACAGGCAGTCTGCAAAAGGTAGAAACCAACCGCTTTGCCCGTGCAGACTTGGAGTATAAGCTTCTTCTGGTAGATGACGATATGAAAACCGAGGCCCTGCCGCAGACCAACAACATCAAGACCCTTGTTACACTGGAAGATAAAATCGACATTGAGCGCAAAGGACAGCAGAGTGTGCAGGGTACGCTGTATGTTCGGTTTGCCTGCTTCGGGAATGGCAGCTTACACGCACTCTATGACAAGTCCAACGGTTTCTATCGCCGCCAGCTGTTGCTCACCACTAAGGAAAAGCCCGTTGGCCGGGTGGATGATCCTTTTCTCATTGATAAGATGCGGAACGAAAAAGAGGGCATCCTGCTTTGGGCGTTGGAAGGGCTGCATCGGCTGATTCAAAACAATTACCAATTTACCATCAGCGAACGCACCGCCGCGAATCTGAAAGAAGCTATGGAGCAGGGCAACAACATTCTGGGCTTCCTCAAATCAGAGAGCTATTTTGAAATTCGGCAGGGGGCCAAGTGCAAATCCACGGATTTCTATAAAGTCTATGAACGCTGGTGTCTGGACAATCTGGAAAAGCCGCTGGCAGCATCAACCTTTATCCACCATCTAAAAGATAATCAGAAAAGTCTGGGCATCGTCTATGATGATAAGTGCATTGGCACAAATCGGGGCTTTCACAATGTAGACGTTGACCTGTTTTTACCCGTTGATGTTCCCAGTCCGTGGGATTAAAAAATAAGAATCAACTTAAAAAAAACTGCTCAGCCTGCTCACAGTGCGCAAAAGGTGCAGGATGAGCAGAGTGAGCAGGCAATTTTGAACTTACATCAAAAATAAAACATGGAGGTTTTGCTTATGGGTTACGCCCGAAAGGACGTTGAAAGAACAAAAATGAATGCGAAAAAATTTGTCCGCTATCAGGAAGGGGCTGAAAAATACAGTCTTGGTCTGACAAAATTTCAGGAGTTAGCGAAGGAAGCTAAAGCCGTTTATAAAATCGACAAGGTGGCGTTGGTCAACTGCGAGATTTTCGAGCGGTATCTGGAAACCTTCCGCATTGCATAAAAATAGGCCGGAGGAAAATCCTCCGGCCCCAGACCGCCCACAGTGTTGCGCTGCAGAGCAGCTCGTGGGAAAAGTCACCTTTATTCTATGCAAAATTAGAGCTTTTCTTTCCAGTCATCCCGGAAGCCGTAATAATCCATTCGCACAAACGGATATTTTTCCGTCAGAGCAATGACGGCTTCCTTCATTTCCGCAAAGTTCTCAGCAGGCAGAAGCCTTCGCATGATGACGAAGAACCCGAAGAAATGGGAATTATCCATTGTGCCATCTTCCCGGCGGATCAGCAACGCCTGTTCTTTTTTGTTAAGGGAAGGCTTTTGCTCAAAGAGACGATTGTAAATGCGGCTTCCGTGTGCGCAAAGATTGCGGATGATCGTCATACTGTGCATATACTGCCCCAGAATTTCCGGGCCGCGATTCATGGTAAGCCCGAACCGATGGGCAATTGTTTCTTTGAGCGGACGTTCGGAAATGGAATACAGGAAAGAAATGTCGGAGATCGTCAGCAAATCAACGTAGGCCCAGAGCGGAATCTCTTGGTGCAGGTCGTTGATGAAGTGCTTTAAGTAGGCTTCGTGGGCCAGCCGCTGACGCTTCTGCTGGTTGGCTTTGTCGATGATTTCTTTATGTTTTGCCTGATTGGAGAAATTTGCGGTATCCAGATAGCCCAGCGGCCCATATACCTTTGTAAATTCATAGGCATAGATGGACTTCATCTGTACCTCAATGGTTTCGATATGGTGCAGAATGATGTGACGGAACTCGTGGTCGAAATTGTAAATGTCCTCGATATTTTGGAACGTGGCAGACTTCGCAAAAACATCGTTCTTGCGGAGCGTCAGAGAATAGCCGCTGACACGGTAATAATTGTTCCGCAGCAGAAAATCCTTTGCTTCGGCTTCATCCTCGATGGTAAGGCCGCGTGAACGAAGAAGCTCGATTTGTTCGTCTATCGTTTTGAAGTCCTTGTCTGCCATGAAAAATCTCCTTTATAAGCAAAACGCCCCCAAGTGTGCATACGCTATGCGCAGAGGCCTGGGGGAGTTGTTACCATTATAATAGCAAATCAAGGACGAAATGTCAATGAGCAGAGTGTGAACTTTCGATTTTTCGTAAAAATTTTTAAGAAGGGCTTTTTACAGCTTGACTTTCTGTCACACAGAAAGTACACTGGTGCTGTGGAGGTATGAGAGCAGCTATGACAAAGGTGGGACGACCAAAATCCGAAAATGCAAAAAAGAAAACCTTGAGCATTCGGGTGGAGGATGCCCTGTATGAGCGTATCTGCAATTATGCCGAACAACATCAACTGACTGTAACAGAAGTTGTCTTGCAGGGGCTGGACAAGGTTTTGTCCGACCTTAAATAGTATCAAGCCCTTCTTCTTTCGGGAAGGAGAATTGATATGGCAACGACACGAAAAGACCTGCGGGGGCGTACCCTGCGAAAAGGCGAGATGCAGCGCAGCTCCGATAAGAGGTATGCGTATTCTTACACGGACCCGCTGGGACGGCGCAAATACATCTACGCAAATGATCTTGTGACCCTTCGGGAGAAGGAAGCACGGCTCACCAAAGACCAGATGGACGGTCTGGATATTTACGTTGCAGGCAAAGCAACGGTCAACTTTGTGTTTGACCGTTATATGAGCCTGAAAACGAATCTACGCCAGACCACCCGGAGCAACTATCTTTATATGTATGACCGCTTTATCCGTGATACCTTCGGCAAGAAGAAAATTGCGGAGATTCGGTATTCGGATGTGCTGCAGTTCTACAATTACCTGTTGGATAAGCAGGGCTTGCAGACGAACACGCTCGAAAGCGTTCATACGCTGTTGCATCCCACCTTTCAGCTGGCGGTTCGGGATGAGATCGTCCGCAAGAATCCCACAGATGGTGTGATGGCAGAAATCAAGAAAAGTTCCGAGCAGACCACTGGTGTGCGTCATGCCCTGACGATTCCGCAGCAGCGGGCGTTCATGGAGCATATCGCCAATCATCCGGTCTACTGCCACTGGTGGCCGCTGTTTACGGTGCTGCTGGGAACAGGCTGCCGCATTGGTGAAGCGTTGGGCTTGCGCTGGGATGATCTGGACTATGAGCGGCGTACTATCAGCATCAATCACAGTCTGGTCTATTACCCGGTAGGCGAAAGCCGCAATTCGGTTCTGCACATCTCAAAGCCTAAAACGGAAGCAGGCGTTCGGACGATCCCTATGTTTGATACCGTAAAGGATGCCTTTGAAATGCTGCATGAAGAACAAAAAGAATCCGGCTGGAACGATGTGGAGATTGATGGTATGTCGGGCTTCATCTTCTGCAACCGCTTTGGCAACGTCCCGAATCCGCAATCTGTGAACCGTGCCATTAAACGCATTATTGCAGACTACAATGCGGGCGAGGAAGTAGAAGCAAAGAAGCAGCATCGCGAAGCGGTTCTGCTGCCGGACTTTTCGGCACATCATCTGCGGCACACGTTCTGCACAAGGCTTTGCGAAAAAGAGACCAACCTGAAAGTCATCCAATCGGTCATGGGGCATAAGGATATTCAGACCACGATGGACATTTATGCCGAAGCGACTGAGGAGAAAAAACAGGAATCATTTGAGCGTTTGGCTGCTACACTGGACATTTTTTGAAGCAACAAAGAAGGGCTCTTACTGAGCGTTTTGTCTGACAGCAAAATTCTTCCAAGGACAGCAAATTGACAGCAAAACTACGAGAATGACGGCGAATCACGAAGGATTGTGAATACCGGGAACGCAAGTGAAAACGCGATTGTGAAGCATCACGAATCATTGTAAGCCGGTTCCGGAAAGTATCCCCACGATGAAGCCGATTGAGCAGTAAAACACAAAATTAAAACGCAAGTACGATGAAATTTTGAACGGATTTCAAGCAACATCTGCGGTACTACACCACAACTACACCAATTTTGGGACGTTTTCCCGAAAAGGAGCCTTACAAAGCGGTGTGGTGTAAGAATCGAATAGGCGGATTGGTGTAGTAGGTACACTGAACCCCAAACGCAAAAATGCGGCAGCTATGTTGTGAAAATACAACGTAGCTGCCGCTTTTTGTTTCGTATAGAGATTTTATGCTGACAGGCAACTTCTCCTGTGGTTAAATCAATTTGTCGTTGGCAAGTGTCAAACACTCCTGATTTGGCATACGCCAAAATTTACGCCAATTTAGCGCAGTTCCTCAAGCAATGCCGTGCATCCTTCCAGTATATCCTGCCATGTGGCTTCAAAATCTCCCGTGAACCATGGGTCTGCCACTTCACGGGGATGATCCGTATGCGCCATCAGCAGCGAGACTTTATGCTGTGGGTCTCCGCCGACAAGCCGCAGGATGTCGCACAGATTACTTTCGTCCATGCCAATCAGATGATCATACCGTGCATAATCCAGCCGGGTCATCTGCCGGGCGGTCTTGCCGTTGCAGTCGATGCCATGTTCTGCCAGCTTCTGCCGTGCAGGAGGATAGACCGGATTTCCGATTTCCCATGCACTGGTGGCGGCTGATGCGATTTCAAATTGCTCGGATAGTCCTGCCTTGGACGTAAGGTCTTTCATCACATACTCCGCCATCGGGCTTCGGCAGATATTTCCGAGACAAATAAATAAGATCCTGGTCATGCCGGGTCGTTCTCCTTTTGGCTTACAAAAGCATAGCCGCCGTGGGTAGTGCGGATAAAGCTACCGCAGCCGGCCAGCTTCTTTCGAAGATTGGAAACGGTATTTGCCACGACCTTTAAGGTGTCGTCACAGTTTTGTCCCCACACAGCACGGAAAAGCTCTTCTTTTGAGAAGATTTGTCCTTCGTGGGAGGCAAGCATCAGCAGCAAATCGAACTCCAGTCGTGTAAGGGAGACTTTTCTGCCGTTGCACGACACTTCGTGGGTCATTCCGTCCAGTGTAAGCCCCGGAAGAACCAACTTCTCCCATGAATCAATGGATATTTGCTCTGCCTCGATGTGCTCTCGTTCCAGAAGCATCCGGATCTTCTGCTCCAATTCCGGGTCAGGCTGTCGGGTCTTTATAACGATCATGGCAAACTCCTGCGTGTATTTTACTCTGCGGCGGTATCCATTTCCCGGAGCAGGTTTACCATCTCGATGGCACTGACTGCACAGTCATAGCCTTTATTACCTGCTTTGGTGCCTGCCCGCTCGATGGCCTGTTCGATGTTTTCGGTGGTCAGAACACCAAAGAGGACGGGAACCCCGCTTTCCAGCGAGACCGTGGCAATGCCTTTGGAAACCTCATTGCACACATAGTCGTAATGGCTGGTAGAACCGCGAATCACGGCACCAAGGCAGATCACAGCATCATACTTTCCGCTTTTTGCCATTTTAGAGGCAACCAGTGGGATCTCAAAAGCACCTGGAACCCATGCAACATGAATATCAGTGTCCTGCACATCGTGCCGGAGCAGACCATCCCTTGCTCCGCTCAGAAGTTTGGACGTGATAAATTCGTTGAAGCGGGCAGCTACGATACCGACCTTGATGTTCTGAGAAACCAGCTTGCCTTCAAATGTTTTCATTTTTAAATACCTCTTTCGTTGTTAATATTCCAGAAGATGCCCCATCCGTGCCTGCTTCGTTTTCAGGTAAAACAGGTCATACGGGGTCGCCGTCATCTGAATGGGTACGCGCTCGGAGATCTCCAGCCCAAACTCGGAGAGCTGATATACTTTGTCCGGGTTATTGGTAAGCAGGCGCAGGCTTTTTACGCCAAGTTCCCGGAGGATCTGTGCGCCGAGATAATACTCCCGTTCATCTCCATGGAACCCCAGAGCGAGATTGGCTTCCAGCGTATCCATGCCCTGCTCCTGAAGTTCATAGGCACGCAGCTTGTTGATCAGACCGATGCCCCGGCCTTCCTGTCGCATATAGAGCAGGATACCCCGGTCTTCTTTTTCGATCTGCGTCATGGCAGCGGCCAGCTGCTGGCCGCAGTCACAACGCAAAGAGCCAAATGTATCTCCTGTCAGGCATTCCGAGTGGACGCGGCACAGAATATCCTTTCCATCGCCAATGTCACCTTTTACCAGTGCAATGTGATGCTCTCCGTTCAGGCGGCTCACAAAACCATAAGCTCTGAAGGTGCCATACTTGGTGGGCAGGTTCACTGCCGTCACCTGATCGACCAGTTTATCGTGACACTTGCGGTACTCCTGTAAGTCACGGATGGTGATGAATTTGATCTGGAAACGCTCTGCCAGCTTTGCCAGTTCAGCGGTGCGCATCATCGTGCCATCCTCCCGCATGATCTCGCAGCACAGGCCGCATTCTTTCAGCCCTGCCAGACGGCACAGGTCAACGGTTGCTTCCGTGTGACCGTTGCGCTCCAACACACCGTTCTTTTTTGCCAGAAGGGGGAACATATGGCCCGGTCTGCGGAAATCTTCTGCTTTTGCGTGATCGTCCACACAAGCCATCGCCGTAATGGAACGCTCTGCGGCAGAAATGCCCGTAGAAGTAGAAACGTGGTCGATGGACACCGTAAATGCCGTTTCATGGTTGTCGGTGTTATACTGCACCATCTGCGGAAATTGCAGCTTCTGGACGAAAGCCTCGGACATCGGCATACAGATCAGACCTTTGCCGTGGGTCGCCATAAAGTTGATGTTTTCGGTGGTGGCAAATTCGGCAGCACAGATGAAGTCCCCCTCGTTTTCACGGTCGGGGTCATCCGTTACCAGAATGATTTTTCCTTGCTTCAGGTCTTGCAAAGCTTCGGGAATGGTATTGAAGTTCATCGTAAACTCTCCTTAAAAGCCGCAGCGCAGCAGCATTTCTTTTGTGAGCGTGTTTTGCTTCGGTGTTTCTGATGGAAGCAGCCTCTCGATATATTTTCCAACAACATCGGTTTCCAAATTGACAAAATCCCCTTTGTGCCGTTGGTTCAGGTTCGTCTGACGGACGGTGTGCGGTATCGTGGACACGGAAAAGCCCGTAGGTTCCACCGCAGCCACGGTCAGGCTGATACCGTCTATTGTGATAGAGCCTTTTTCAACGACATAGCGAAGGATTGCAGGATCTGCATGAATGGTGTACCAGATAGCCGTATCGTCTTTTCGGATATTAGCAATGCGTCCGACGCCATCCACATGGCCTGCTACGATGTGTCCGCCAAAACGTCCGTTGGCCGGCATGGCACGTTCCAGATTGACAGCACTTCCAACGGTGAGCTGTGCAAGTGCAGAGCGGTTCAAGGTCTCGTGCATGACATCCGCAGCAAAGCTATCCGGGAAGAGCTGCCTGACGGTCAGACAGATGCCGTTGACGGCGATGCTGTCACCGATTCTGGTTTCTTCCAGAACCGTTTTTGCACGAACAGTCAGTACGGCAGAATGCTGTCCCCGATTGATGGATTTTATTGTTCCGACTTCTTCCACGATTCCGGTAAACACGGGTACTCCACCTCACTTTCGATCAGGAAATCTTTGCCAAGCTGTTCCAATCGGCTGTTCTTCAGGCGGAATGCAGCATCCGGAAGCGGGACACCTGCACCCTCAATGGGTACTTTGGCATCCCTTCCTCCGAACAGCTTCGGGGCAATGTAAGCCTGTACCTGCTGCACGATGCCGCTTTCCAGTGCAGACCAGTTCAAGGTTCCGCCGCCTTCCAGCAGAATGCTGTCGATCTGCTCCTGCCCCAGCTGTTCCATCAGTTGCAGAAGATTCACATGACCGCAATGCGCTTCCAGACAAAGGACCCGGCACCCGGCCTGTTGATATGCCGCCTGCTTCTCCGGGTCGCCGCAGCAGGTCGCAAGAATGGTCGGAACCTGTTTGGCGGTCATGACCACCTGTGATTGCAGCGGTGTCCGCAAATGTGTATCACAGATGATCCGGACGGGATCACGGCCACCCTCTATCCGGCAGGTCAGCAGCGGGTCATCTGCTAGGATGGTTCCGACTCCCACCATAATGCCGCGGAATCGGTGTCGCTGCCGTTGAACATGATTCCGGGCAATTTCCCCGGTGATCCATTTAGAAGCGCCTGTGTATGTGGCGATTTTTCCATCCATCGTCATGGCGTATTTCATGGAAACGAAAGGGCGTTTTGTGGTGATATAGTGGAAGAACACCTTGTTCAGCGCATCGCATTCCTCTTGCAGAACATTTTCGGTCACATCTATGCCGTGTGCGCGCAGGATTGCAATTCCTTTTCCAGCCACCAGCGGATTCGGGTCAGCAGAACCCACGACCACCCGGTGAATGCCCGCGTCCAGAATCGTATCCACGCAGGGCGGCTGCTTTCCGTAATGGCAGCACGGCTCCAATGTCACATACAGGGTCGCTCCCTGCGGATCTTCGGTGCAGGATGCCAGCGCATTGCGCTCCGCATGAGCCTGACCGTATCTCTGGTGCCAGCCCTGTCCGATGATCCTGCCCTCTTTTGCGACCACGGCACCCACCATCGGGTTGGGAGATGTCCATCCGCAACCCTTTTTTGCAAGCTGCAAAGCCAGACGCATATACTCTTTGTCGTTCATCGTGTTGCCTCCAAAAGAAAAAGCCCTGAACAAAAACGTTCAGGGCAAGCCGAAAAGACACAAGGGACCCTTGTGCAAAAAAGAAAGCTCCAGAATGCAAACGCATCCCAGAGCAGCCTCCACAAGCGCCGAACCGTGCGGGCTCTGCGCTTGGTATCTTCTTTCATCCAGACTGTACTGTCGGCTTCGGAGTTTCACCGAATCATGCCTTACGGCTCGTGGGCTGTACCACCGGTAGGGAATCGCACCCTGCCCTGAAGATTTCTGATTCAATTACAGCGGCATTATAGCACGGCTCCTTTCGGATTGCAAGGGCATTCTGCAAACCGGGACGAAACCGGGATGAAGATGGGTACGAAACTTTTTGACTATTATTGCCTTGTCAAGAGGGTAGGCGTCGTCCAGCCCTCTCTCTTTTTGCCAAAGTTTCCCTTGCTTTTTCTTGCACCCTGCCGAAATCAGCGTATTCCCAAAACTTTTTGTTGACACGGCTCGATTTTTGTGGTAATCTATCCCAACAATTGAATATAACATATTTTTACATATTCGTTCAGACCCTGCGGGGCTGAACATTTTGGCTTTCAGCCGTTACATAACCGACTAGCATGACCTTCCAGAAAAAGCGAAGGCATGGCTGGTCTGTTTTGTGACGGCTTTTTTGTTGCCGTTTTGCCTGTTGAACCTTGAAAACCGCATGACCGTCTGCATGGGATACCCGGCGATGACCCCCAAGTGGGAGAGCCGGAAAACGCCGCCGGAAGGGGGCAGGAAAGCCATGCAGGGAGAACGGCAGGATGTTGATTTCCCAGTTGCGGAGAAAAACGATGTGCTCAAAATGATCACATCGTTTTTCCGTAACGCCAAGAAAGGACGGTGTGCCTATGAGTAATTTTACCCCTGCATGGTTCAAGAAAGGTTTTTTCAACGAATCCCTGTTCTGTGACGATTTTCTGAGCATCCACCAACTGCTTTACTCGAATGGCGCATTTTTCACCCCGGACGGCAGAATGGTGGACCCCATGCCCCTGCGGTGTGAGATCTTCGAGATGATGCGTGAATACGTCGGGGCGAACCTTGCCAAGAAGGTCACCAATGTGGTGGACGTGCTGAAACTGGCGGCACAGGTGGAGGACTTTCCGCCTGTCACCGACCGCATCGCACTGGCAAACGGCACCCTGTATCTGGACGGTACCTTTCAGGAGGGCAAGCCGGAGATCGTGCGCAACCGCCTGCCTGTCAAGTATGACCCGAAAGCCGCCCAGCCCGTCCACTGGCTGCGGTTTCTGTCCGACCTGCTCTACCCGGAGGACATCCCCACCGTGCAGGAGTTCATCGGCTACTGCCTGATTCCCAGCAATAAGGGCCAGCGCATGATGGTCATCAAGGGCAACGGCGGCGAGGGCAAGTCGCAGATCGGTGTGGTGCTGTCCCGGCTGTTCGGCTGCAACATGAAGGATGGCAGCATCGGCAAGATCTCGGAGAACCGCTTCGCCCGTGCTGACCTGGAGCACACCCTGCTCTGCGTGGACGACGATATGCGGATGGAAGCCCTGCGCCAGACCAACTATGTCAAGTCCATCGTGACCGCACAGGGGCAGATGGACTTGGAGCGCAAGGGCAAGCAGAGCTATCAGGGTTGGATGTACGCCCGCCTGCTGGCGTTCAGCAATGGCGATTTGCAGGCATTGTATGACCGCTCGGACGGTTTCTATCGTCGTCAGCTCATCTTGACCACCAAGGATAAGCCCCTGTCTCGTGTGGATGACCCGGACATTGCCGAGAAGATGGCGGCAGAGGTCGAGGGCATCCTGCTGTGGGCATTTGAGGGCTTGCAGCGGCTGGTGAAGAATGGCTTCCAGTTCACCGAGAGTGACCGTGCCAAGCGCAACCGGGAACTGGTGAAGCGGGACAACAACAATGTGTTTGATTTCCTCGAATCCGAGGGCTACATCCGCCTGAAGGCGGATGCCTGCACCAGCTCGAAAGAGCTGTATGAGGTCTACAAGATGTGGTGCGAGGAGAACAGCCTGAATGCGATCAAGGCCAGAGGGTTCAGCGATGCGCTGATCGCCAACCAGCGCAGGTATAATCTGGAATCCACCAACAACATCGTCAATTCGTCCGGGCGGCGTGTCCGGGGCTTTATCGGCATTGAAGCCCTTGTGCAGCCCGACCTTACTCCCAACAGTTGGCGAGTATGACCCCCTATAAAGGAGAATTTGGGTGTTTTGCTGCGTACGTGCGTACGCAGCAGTCGGCTTTCTCTGTACGCACGTACGCAGCGATTGACCGAAAACGCGCCATATAAGGGGCTTTGGTTGGTGGTCAAAACGACCACCAACCAACCCCATAGCGTTAAGTGCCGGAAAGCGGCACTTGCCAGCATCCACCCAAATCCCCAAAATGGGAATCAGTGTGAGATGGCCGTTATCAGACCGTCTATCTGCCTGTTACCATTTTGGTAACAGGCAAAACCAGTGGGTCAAAATGACCCACTGAAAAAGCCGGACGAGCTGCGGGCAGGGATTCGCAAATCGTTGCTTGTCAGCTTGCCCGGTGCAGGAGTGCAGAGGGTGCAGCCCTTTGCCCCAGTGATATGATGCTGTGCGTCATATGCTACTGGGTATTATCTGGCGCAAAACGGCGGCAGATTCAGCAGCTTCGCTGCTGCGTTCTCCCTGCCAAGATGTTGAAACGGAGGGATGTCTATCTGAAGTTAACACGACACAATGGACGAGCCGGAGCACACGGCACCTATAACCCAAAGCACAATGACCGCAGTTTTAACCTTGCTAACAGTGAGCACATCGACCCGGAACGAGCCAAGGGCAACATCTACTGGGACTGCTTTCACGGTTTCCGTTCGGCTCTCGACCCGCAAGACCCGGATGATTTGGCTGCGACTTTCTCGGATGTGGAACGGCAGTTCTACGAAACCCACTACACGGCCTTTGTTGAAAGCCAGAACGAACGCAACGCCAAGATCCGGCACACGGAGCGCAACCGCTCCATTCCTGACCTGCTGTCCAGCCGCAAGACCTGTCCGGAAGAGACCATCTACCAACTTGGAACGCTGGATGAACACGCTTCGGCAGAGGACTTGCTGAACATCGTCACCGAGTTCATTGACGAGTTCAAGACTAAGTTTGGCGAACACGTTCACGTTCTGGACTGGGCGCTGCATCTGGACGAAAGCACACCCCACATCCACGAGCGTCATGTGTTCGACTGCGGGAACAAGTACGGCGAGGTGGCACCCCAGCAGGAAAAGGCATTGGAAGTGTTGGGCTTCAACCTGCCCGACCCGGACAAGCCCCTCAGCCGCCGCAACAACCGCAAAATCACCTTCGATGCAGCCTGCCGGAAGATGCTGTTTGAAATCGCCAAACGTCATGGTCTGGAATTGGAGGAAGAAGCGGAGTACGGCAACCGCAAGTATCTCGAAAAGCAGGACTTCATCCTTGCCAAGCAGAAGGAGCAGCTTGCCGCCCAGCAGAGCAAGCTGGACGAACTGACCCTGAAAGTTTCGGATATGGAGACCCTGCTGGAAAATGTTTCGGCTGCGGCCTATGACAAGGCGGTGGAGGTCGTGACGGACGTGGTACGCACCGAGACCCGCAAGGAAGATATGCGGATGATCGAGGACACGAAGAAGTGGGTGCTGTCGCCAGAGAGAAAGGCTCCCAAGGTTACACGGGAGTACACTGCCAAACATCTGGACACTGTGCTGGACAAGTTTCTCAAGACCATGCAAACCACCACTACCCGCTTGCAGGAGAAGCTGCTGAAGCCGGAAGTCCGGCAGAAGGGCAAGGAGCAGGTCAAGGAGAAAGCACGAGATTCCGTTCTGCAACTGCTGAACCGCTTGCAGGCAGAACAGGCACAAAACAAACCAGCGGCACAACCCCGCACACAGGAGGGGCACTCGGAAATCTGAACCTCATCGGGAGAGTTCGGAGCAGAAAGCTGGCACTTTCTGCCCCGGCACCCGGTTACAAGGATATGGAGGTGCAAGTGAAAGAAGTTTGCGTTTGCGAAGCAATGAAGTCCCCAGTGGGGACTTTAAGCAACGGAACGGTCTTGCGTCAGCAAGATGGAGGGACTAAGTCCCGACAAGTTCCGATTTGGCAAAAGAGTAATCTGACCTTGGAGGAAGCGGCGGCTTACTCTGGGATCGGTATCAATAAACTGCGGTCAATGACCGATAGCGATGAATGCAAGTTCGTCCTTTGGAACGGAACCAAACGGCTGATCAAACGCCGTAAGCTGGACGAATATCTGGACAAGGCATTCTCGATCTGATGCGGTTCAAAAATTGACCGTTTGATGTTGCAGGGAGTCTTGCGTCATGGTATACTCATGGCGTAAGGCTCCTTTTCAACATTCTGTGAATGAAAAGGAGAGTTTATATGCAAAGACGTAAAGATAATAAAGGCCGTGTTTTGAAGGATGGCGAGGTCTACCGCAAGAGCGATGGGCTGTATATGTACCGTTGGACTGCGAAAAACGGAAAACGCCATACCATCTATGATGCAACCTTGGAGGGGCTGCGCGAAAAGGAAGAGAAGATCCAGCACGACTTGGCAGATGGCCTCCGCATCCCGGAGTGCAGCCTGACCCTGAATGACCTGTTTGAACTGTGGCGTAAGAACAAGGTGGGCTTGAAAGAGCATACCTTCGCCAATTACGTTTATATGTACAATCGGTTCGTCCGGGATGAGATCGGCATGATGAAGCTCAAGGACATTCGCAAGTCGGATATCCGCAGCTACTACAATGGCATCGTCCGCAATGGCAAGATGGCGTTGAACACGCTGGAAACCATCCAGAATGTTCTCCATCAGGTCTTTGCGGTGGCGGTGGACGATGAGTACATCCGTGTGAATCCCACGGATGGTGTCCTGACGGCCATTAAAGCCGCCCACCAGTACGAAACGCCCAAACGACACGCTCTGACCCTGCCCCAGCAGCAGGCGTTTCTGAATTTCATCAAGAAAACGCCGAAGTTCCAGCACTGGCTCCCGATGTTCACCTTCATGCTGGGTACCGGATGCCGCATCTCGGAAACGGTTGGCCTGTGCTGGGGTGACATCGACTTCGAGAGTGGGTTTATCACCATCCAGCACAATCTGGTGTACCATGACCACGAGGTCGGTGGCTGCTATTTCACCATGTCCACCCCCAAGACTGCCGCCGGTAAGCGGGCAATTCCAATCTTGCCCGAAGTGCGGAAAGCGCTGGAGCAGGAACGCACCAACCAGCAGGAGCTGGAACTGGTATGCGAATACGAAATCGACGGAATCTCGGACTTCGTATTCCTGAACCGCTTCGGCCAGCCGCAGAATCCGCAGACGGTCAACCGCGCCATCAAGCGCATCAGTGTGGCCTACAACGAAGCCGAGCTGGAAAAGGCCGAAAAGGAAAAGCGGGAACCGCAGCTGCTGCCGCCTTTCTCCTGCCATAATCTCCGGCACACGTTCTGCACCCGGCTGTGCGAAAATGAGACCAACCTGAAGATCATTCAGGACATCATGGGTCACAAGGACATCAGCACCACGATGGAGATTTACGCGGAAGCCACCAAGGAAGCCAAAGCCCATTCCTTTGCAAATCTGAACGGCAAATTGGGCATTTCGGTCTGAAATCCACTACACCAACTACTACACCACTTTTACACCAAATTGCCGGTAAGTTGTGGAGAGTTGCGTAGGGTGACGTACGGGAGCAGGAAAAAGGAAACCGCATGGATAGGCTTGTAAAGGGAAATAAAGCCATTTGTGAGCCTTCCTTGACCTGTCCCCACGATGAAGCCGATTGAGCAGTAAATTTCCGATTTAAGCAAAACAAAGCCTGAAACTTCTTGATGTACCGAGAAGTTTCAGGCTTTTTCTTTTATGGATCTGCAAACGGACAGACAGAACTTTCCACCGCAGGAGAAGCAAATGTGAAAAACATGGAGGTTTTCTTACATCTTCAAAACCGACTCCCAGATCTCCTCGACCACCGGAACACCAAGCTCGCGGTTTTCTTTGATGGTGCGCAGCATTCCCTCGCCGGGCCAGCGGACTTCGCCATCCGGTCTGGCCGGGGTGCTGGCCTTGATGTCCGCAAGGATGGCGCTGATGACGGCGTCGTTTTCCTCGACGGTGCCAAATTTAGTGGGGTCGATCGCAATCATGATTTGGGTCAGACCGATCTCGTCGCCGAAGGTCCCGATGGTGTGGACGGCATTGCCGCCGGAAAGGAGGGTGGCGATCAAATCCAGCAGGATGGAGAGGCCGCTGCCCTTCCAGTAGCCGATGGGCAGTGCGCGGCCGCTCTTTTCGATGGCGGCGGGGTCTGTCGTGGGCTGGCCGTCCTCGTCGCAGCCGCCGGGCACGGGCAGCTGCCTGCCAGCCAGACGGGTGCTCTCCAGCTTGCCGTAGCTGAACTGGCTCAAGGCGCAGTCCACCATGACGTGCTGACCGTCGGAGCGGGGGACAGCGAGGATGAGCGGGTTGTTGCCGATGCGGCAGTCTTTGGCGCCCCAAGCAGGCATATTGGGGGCGGTGTTCGACCAGCAGATGCCGATGCAGCCTTTTTCGGCGGCCAGCCAGCCGTAGGTGCCGCCGCGCATCCAGTGGTTGTTGTTGCCCAATGCCACGATGCCGACGCCGTTCTCCTTGGCGAGGGCGCAGGCACGCTCCATTGCGCGCTGTGCGTTCAGCGGGCCGAAGCCGCGGTGGCCGTCCCAGCGCTCCATACTGCCCATGCGGGAGATGCACTCGGCGCGGGCAAGCGGGTCGATCTCGCCCTTTTCGAGGTAGCTCACCACCCGCGGAAAGCGATTCAGACCGTGGCTGTACACGCCGGAAAGGCTGTTCTGGGCGAAAATCACAGCGGCGTCTTTGGCGTCCGCCGGGGTGAAGCCGTGCTTTTCCAGCACGCGGGTGAACTGAGCGACCATTTCTTCGTAGGCGACACGTTTCATGAAAATCTCCTCCTGAGCAGTGTTTGAAAAGAATGATGTAAGCGCTTTCTTTGCTTGATTATAGCATAACAAAAGCAAAAATCAAGTGTTTTCAAAAAGAAACACAGACTTTTCAGCGAGAATTTGTAACCGCTTACATTTTGAGAAACACACACACTCCTGAGATTTTACACTTTAACTGCTCTGCCTCTGAACGAGTTCCGGCTGCAAGGTGACAGAAGAATAGTCCTCGCCGTGCTCAATGCGGCTCTGCAGCAGCTGGACGCAGAGCAAGGCCACCTGCTCCGGTTTGTTGTCCACGGAAGTCAATTCCGGCTCGCACAGGCGGGCATAGGTGGAATTATCATAGCCCACCACGGCGGTCTCCCCGGGGACGCGGATGCCCGCCCGGAGCAGGGCTTTCAGTACACCGGCAGCGGTCAGATCCTCACCGCAGAGAATGCCGTCCGGGCGGATGCCCTCGGCCAAAAGCTGCTGCACCACGCGGATGCCGTCCTCCAGCGTCTCGCCGGTTTCGAGAATATGCCCCTCCGCGTCCAGACCGGCAGCGGCCATCCCGGAGAGGAAGCCCTTCGCCTTGGCAGCGGCGCTGTCGGTGGACTTATCCTTGATATAGTAGAGGTTCCGGCGTCCGGTCTTCACCAGATGCTCCACGGCCATCTCGACGCCCCGGCAGTCATCGACCATGACGGAGTACGCGTCCGGCAGAGCCAGCGTGCCGTTGGCAAGGACGACGGGCATTTTGCGCAGAAGGTTCTCCATCTCTGCCCCCTGACAGATGGTGTTGAAAATCGAGCCGACCAGGATGAGGCCGTCCACCTGCTTCTGCGCCACGGCTTGTAACGTGCGCAGCGTCTCCGCCCGGTCGCCGCCGGTGTTGCAGAGGATGACCTCGTACCCTCTGCGGCCAAACTCGCGCTCGATGGTGTAGGCTGTGCGGGCATAGTGGGAATCACGGATGTCCACCGTGAGCACGGCCACCGTGTGCAGGCTCTTGCTGACCATGCCCTGTGCAATGGCACTGGGAGCGTAGCTGCAGCGTTTGAGCACCTTTTCCACCTTGGCGCGGGTGTCGGCGCGGACAGTATCTTTGTGGTTGAGCACGCGGGAGACGGTGGCGATCGAGACTCCGGCTTCCCGTGCAATATCGTAAATATTCATAGACCCTCTTGTAAAATCAGATGTGGTTGGATGGTTAAAGCATACCCTGCCGCCGTGTGGTTGTCAAGATGAAGGGAAGACGGTGTACCGAAAAACTTGCCCTTGTTCCCGGATGGAAACTGGGCTATAATAAAACCACTCATTAGCCGGAAGGAGGGGATGCAGATGGAGCTGTTTCGGCGGACATTGGCGGGGATGCTGATGCTGGTGGTTGCGGTGTCAGTGGGCATCTGGGTGCAGGGAAGGTTTAGCGACGCGGTGCGTCTGCCGACTCATACGCGGATGATCGGGGCGACGTATACGACCCTGAGTGACCCGTTTTATGAGACCATCAACGATGAGATCCAGATGCAGATCAAGAGCAACGGCGATCTGCTCCTGGTGCGCGACCCGGGGCAAGATCAAGAGCGGCAGAATCAGGAGATCGAGGATATGCTCAATAAGGGCATTGAGCTGCTCATCGTGAACCCGGTGGATTATGTGGGCGTGACGCCTGCGCTGGAAAAGGCGAGGGAAAAGGGGGTGCCGGTCATCCTCATCGACTCCAAGGTGGACGACCCGGAGCTTGTCACCTGCACCATCACCTCCAACAACTACGGCGCCGGTCTGCTGGACGCCCGCCACCTCATCAGCCAGACCAAGAACGCCCGCATCGTGCTGCTGTCCAACTCGGATTCGTTCTCCAGCTGGGACAGGCTTTCGGGCTTCTGCCAGACCCTGACCAAAAGCGGCAACGACTACCGGATCCTGGAGCTGCGGGACTGCGGCGGCGAGCTGAACCGTGCCATGCGCGCGATGGTGCAGCTGTTGGAGACGTTCCCGCGCATTGACGTCGTGATGGCCGTCAACGAGCAGGCGGCCCTGGGCGCAATGGCGGTACTGGAAGAAAAGGGCGCGCTCTCGTCCACTTTGGTCTACAGCGTAGACGGCTCACCGGAGGCGAAAGCCCTGATCTCCGAAGGGCTGATGACGGCCACCTCGGCACAGTCGCCCCTCCGCATCGGCCGGATGGCGGCAGAGGTGGTGTACGAGATCCTGGAGGGCAAGCCGTACCTGACCAACATCGTGGTGCCGGTAAATCAAATCACGCAGGAGGATATTCTGCGCTACGGCACGGAGGGCTGGCAATGAAAACTGAAAATTTGTCCATCGGTCTCCGGGTGCTCTACCATGCCATTGAGTGGCTGACGGTGTTTCTGATCCTGCTCATCTTTGCGGTGCAGATCATCACGCCGCTCTACGCGGTGAGAGTTGGCCGTGCAGACTCGTTTTTGCAGCAGCTGCAATGGCTGCCGTACCGCCCCGGTGTGCTTGCCCTGGGCGTGATGCTGGCAGCGGTGGGCACCATCCTGAGCAAGTGCTCCCATGAGGTGGACAGCGGCTTTCTCTCCCGCAGCAGCTGGCAGCTATATTTATTGGAGGGCGTGCTGTACAGTGCCTCGGCGCTGATCTTCCAGCAGAACTGCGACAAAATCGCTCTGTTTGCGATCGTGGATATGGTGGACGACCCGCGCGCTCTCCGGCAGAAGCGCTTTCTGAGCGCCATGATCGTGGTGTACCTTTTCTGCAACATGGACGCCGCCACCAGCGCCCTCCATGCCGTGACGCTGAAACAATACCTGGCTTTTTACAGCCTGCACACCCGCAGCGTCCTGCAGCTGGTGATCGAGAGCCTGTCGGCACTGGAAATGATACTCTTCATCCTGTACATGGTGCTGTTCATCAGCCAGCAGACCAGCGAGAAACAGGAGATCCTGAACCTGAACCAGCAGCTGCAGCAGGCCAACGAGCAGCTGCGCATCTACGCCGAGGAGAGCGCCCACACCGCACAGGTGCAGGAGCGCAACCGCCTTGCGCGGGAGATCCACGATACGTTAGGCCATGTGCTCACGGGCATCACGGCGGGCGCGGACGCCTGCATCCAGATGATGGACGACTCGCCCGAGATGGCACGGCACCAGATGGAGCTGATAGCCGACACCGCCCGCAACGGCATGAACGATGTCCGGCGCTCGGTCAAGGCACTGCGGCCGGACTCGCTGGAAAAAGAAAACCTCTCGGGTGCGCTCAACAAGATGTGTACCAGCATGGCGCAGAGCAGCGGCGCGCAGATCCAGCTGGAAGAGTCGCTGGCCGGGCTGACGCTCTCGCAGGATGAGGAAGACTGCGTCTACCGCACCGTGCAGGAGGGCATCACCAACGCCATCCGCCACGGCCACGCCACCCGTGTCCAGGTGCGGTGCCATATCGAGGATGGCGTGCTGGGAGTGTCGGTGAGGGACAACGGCATCGGCTGCAAGAGCGTGACGCCGGGCTTTGGCTTGCAGCATATGCAGGAGCGGATGCTCATGCTGGGCGGCACGTTCTGGTATGAGAACAGCGACGGGTTCTGCATCCGGGCAGAGATCCCTCTGCGCAAGACCCCGGGTAGTGAAAAGAGGAAACAGGAGGAAACGGTATGATAAAGGTGCTTCTGGCCGACGACCAGGAACTGATCCGTCAGAGCCTCAGCTTTGTGATGAGCAAGCAGGAAGATATTGAGATGGTGGGTACAGCCGCCAATGGCTGTGAAGCGCTGGAACTCGTGGAGGAAAAGCAGCCCGACGTGGTGCTGCTGGACATTCGGATGCCCGAGATGGACGGCGTGGAGTGTACCCGCCGTATCAAGCAGGAGTTTCCGGGCATCAAGGTCATCATCCTGACCACCTTTGACGATGACGATTATGTGTTTGACGCTCTGCGGTACGGCGCTTCCGGCTACCTGCTCAAGGGCGTCTCGGTGGACGGCCTGACCAACGCCGTGCGGGAGGCCGCGCGCGGCGGCTCCATCATCGCCCCGGATGTGGCGTCCAAGGTCTTGCAGATGTTCTCCCGCATGGCACAGGGCGACGTGCAGGTGCGCGTGAACAAAAAGAATGCGCTGGAGCTGACCAAGATGGAGCGGCAGGTCATCCGCGAGGTGGGCTGCGGCCTCTCCAACAAGGAGATCGCGGGCAGACTCTATCTCTCCGAAGGCACGGTGCGCAACTACATCAGCAGCATCCTGCGCAAGCTGGAACTCCGTGACCGCACCCAGTTGGCCATCTGGGCGGTGCAGAACCAGAACAGCCAGCCGGAGGCGGACGTATGAGCCGGTACTGGAAAGCCGCGTTGCCCTTTCTGCTGGCAGCGGTCATCATTCTGGTGGCTGCCAGCCGTCCGGTGGTGCTGCACATCGGCTTCCCGTGTGACAGCTATTGGAATGTCCCGGGCGAGAACTACTATACCTTTATTGACGCCGCCATTGAAAAGTTTGAGGCAGAGCACCCCAACGTGAAAGTCGAGTACACCAGCGGCATCCGGGTCGAAGACTACACCGAATGGCTCAGCGGCCAGTACCTGCTGGGGCAGGAGCCGGATGTGATGGTGATCCTTCCCGAGGACCTTGTAATTTTCAGCGATACAGCTTCCCTGCGGGAGCTGGATCCGTTCATGAAGCAAGACCCGGAGGCGGATCTGAGCGGCTTTTACCCGGCGGCATTGCAGGCCGGAGCCGACAAGGGGAAACAGTATGCGCTGCCGCTGGAATGCGTGCCGCAGATGATGTTCATTAACAAGACGCTCTTGCAAAAAGAGCACATCCGCATCCCGGATAACGATTGGACGTGGGATGAGTTTTACAGCCTGTGTGAGCAGCTGACGAGAGACACGGACGGGGACGGCATCGTTGACCAGTTCGGCGTCTACGATTACGGCTGGGAAGAGGCGCTGGTGGCCAACGGCTGTTCGCTGTTCAGTGAGGACGGCCAGCACTGCCTGCTGAACCAGAGCGCGCAGGAGTCCGCCATGCAGTTTGCGCGGAAGATCTACCAGCTCAACGCCGGAACGGATCTGAGCGAAAAGACCTTCGACGAGGGCAGAGTGGCGTTCCGCCCGATGCTGTTTTCCGAGTACCGCAGCTATGAGCCGTATCCGTGGCGCATCAAGCGCTCGTCGAACTTTGAGTGGGACTGCATCGCCATGCCCAGCGGCACAAGCGTCGGCGGCGGCAACTACTCCCGGCTGAGCACCCTCATGCTGGGCATCAGCCAGCGCACAAAGCATTCCCGGCTGTCGTGGGAGCTGCTGAAGACCATTGCCTGCACGGAGGAGATGCAGACGATGGTCTACACCGAGTTGAGCGGCGTGTCCGCCCTGCACAGTGTGACGGAATCGGATGAGGTCGCCCGGCTGCTTCAGCTGGACTCGCAGGACACCGCCTCCCGCGGAATGTCTACTCTGCCTGCCATCATGGAGGATACGCTTGCCACGCCCCGCTTTGCGCGGTATCATCAGGCGATGGAGAGCGCCGACCGCCTGATCACCGAGGCCATGTCGGCAGACAAGAACTTTGAATTGCAGCTGCTGCAAATTCAGCAGCAGCTCGACGTCACATTGACAAGCTGACAAAAATCCACGCAGAAAGCCCGCTTTTGTGCAAACTGCTGCATAAAAGCGGGCTTTTATTCGACTATTTGACGAAAGAGGTGACATTTGTCATGTTTTGTTTGGCGGAATGTCATATTCCGCTTGTGACATTCTACAGCTGTGAACAGGACATGAACATGGTATGATAAAGCCATGAAAATCAGATGGGCCTGCGCGAGGCTCATCCGAGAAGAGCAAGATCTGTTTGGAAAAATCAGGAGGAAAAATCACATGAAGAAGATTTCTCGTCGTTCGTTTCTCGCTGTCTGCGGCGCTATGGCTGCAACTGCTGCCCTGACTGCCTGCGGCGGTTCTTCCGCTTCTACCGCCGGCACCGCTGCTTCCGGCTCCACTGCCGGTTCTGCTGCATCCGGTGAGGTCTTTGAGCTGAAGCTCTCCACCACCCAGACCGATACTTCCATGATTTATCAGGGCCTGCAGGCTGCTGCCGACAAGGTCGCTGAGGACACCGACGGCCATGTGAAGGTCACCATCTATCCTTCCAGCCAGCTGGGCGGTGAGGAAGACATGATCGACCAGGCTCTGCAGGGCATGGGCATCGCCGTCCTGACCGACGCAGGCCGTCTGTCCAGCTACGTCAACGACATCGGCATCATGAACATGGCCTACATCGTGGACAACTACGAGGACGGCATGAAGCTGATGGCTACCGACACCTTCAAGGGCTGGGACGCTGACCTGGCCAACAACGGCATCTGCGGCCTGTGCTACAACTACTACGACGGTGCTCGTTCCTTCATGGGCCACAAGGCTTACAAAACCCCCGCCGATCTGAAGGGCGCTGTCATCCGCACCCCCGGTGCTGACCCGTACGTTGAGTCCATCTCCGCTATGGGCGCTACCCCGTACAACATCGCATGGTCTGAGGTCTACAACGGCATCCAGACCAAGTCCATCGACGGCTGCGAAGTCCAGTACACCTCTGCTGTTTCCAGCAAGATCTACGAGGTCTGCGAGTACGTCAGCAAGACCGAGCACATCAACCTGTTCAACATGGTCATCTGCGGTCAGGCATGGTTCGACAAGCTGCCCGCTGAGTATCAGGAAGTCATGAAGAAGGACTTCAACGACTGCGCATACAACAATGCTCAGGACATCATCGCTGCTCAGGCTGACATGGAGAAGACCCTGACCGACAACGGCATGACCATCGTCGAGGTCGATAAGGACGTCTTCCGTGAGGCTGTCAAGCCCGCATACGAGAAGCTGGGCTGGACCGAGCTGCGCGAGCAGCTGTACAAGGAAGCCGGCGTCGAGGCCTGATTCCTTAAAAAGCTGAATCGACCGTAACGTAAATGTCCTCCTGCATGGCAGCTCGCTGTGCAGGAGGTATTGTGAATAAGGACGACTTTCTATGAAGAAATTTTATGAAAAAGTCTGTAAGCTGGAAGAGCTGATCGCTCTGATCCTGGTTGCAGGCATTGCGGTCCTCGTCTTTGTTTCGGCGCTGATGCGTACCATTGGCCATCCGCTGAACTGGGCACAGGACGTTGCACTGATCGCCTTCGCATGGCTGATCTTCCTCGGCAGCGACGTCGCAATGCGCGGCTCCGGCCTGATCGGTGTTGATCTGTTCGTCAAGAAGTTCCCCGCCGGTGTGCAGAAGGTGCTGGACATCCTGTTCAAGGTCATCATCGCAGCGTTCCTCTGCGTGCTGATCTACTACGGCTACGGCATGACCACCACCGGCTGGGCACGTCAGATCACTTCTCTGCACATCAGCTACAGCTGGGTCACGATGGCTGTGCCTGTCGGCTCCTTCTTTATGCTCATCTCCACCATCCTGAACATCATTGAGCGCGTCAAGACGCCTGCTGGTCAGGAAGTCAAACACGAAGCAGGGAGGGACGTCGGCTAATGTTTATTGCAATCGGTATCTTCTTTGTGTTTCTGCTGCTGGGTATGCCCGTGGCATTCTCCATCGGTCTGTCGGGCTTCTCGTTCTTTATGATCCGCGACCTGCCCATGACCGTTCTGGTGCAGAAATCCATTTCTACTTCTCAGAGCTTTACCATGCTGGCCATCCCCCTGTTCATTCTGGCCGGCAACCTGATGAACAGCTGCGGCATCACCAAGCGCCTGATGCGCTTTGCCAACGCCTGCACCGGCCATATGTACGGCAACATCGGTCAGGTCTCCTGCCTGATGTCCACCCTGATGGGCGGCGTCTCCGGTTCTGCGGTTGCAGATGCTTCGATGGAGTGCCGCATCCTCGGACCTGAGATGACCCGTCTGGGCTACGACCGCGGCTGGTCTGCCGCCATCAACGGCCTGTCCGGCCTGATCGTCGCCACCATTCCGCCGAGCATGGGCCTGATCATCTACGGCACCGTCGGCGAGGTGTCCATTGGCCGTCTGTTCATGGCTGGCTGGGTCCCCGGCATCCTGATGTGCGTGCTGCTGATGCTGGCCGTCACCTGGAGCGCCCGCCGCTTCGGCTACAAGCCCGAGCATGACCATCCGGCTCCGCTGTCTGAGATCCTGAAGGCTCTGCTGGATAGTATCTGGGCCATTCTGTTCCCTGTCCTGCTGATCGTCCTGATCCGCTTCGGCATCATGAGCCCCACCGAGTCCGGCTCCTTTGCCTGCGCATACGCCCTGCTGGTCGGCACCGTGTTCTACCACGAGCTGACCTGGGAGAGCCTGCTGCAGACCCTGCGCGACAGCGTGAAGGACATCACCGTCATCACCATCATTCTGGCGTTCTCCGGCGTGTTCGGCTACGGCATCGTGTTCGATAACATCACTGTCACCATTGCAAACGCTCTGCTGGGCATCACCAGCAACAGCGCGATCCTGCTGCTGCTGGTCGTCGTCTTCCTGCTGATCTGCGGTATGTTCATGGAGACCACCGTTATCGCCCTGATCCTGACCCCCATCCTGCTGCCCGTCATGCGCAGCATCGGCGTCAACGAAGTCGTGTTCGGCATGATCATGATGACCACCGTCACCTTCGGCGTCATGACTCCCCCTGTCGGCACCGCGCTGTATGCCGTGTCTGACATCATGGAGTGTCCCATTGAGGAGACCTTCAAGAAAGGCTGGCCCTTCTACCTCGCGATCGTGTGTGTCATCCTGTTCATGATATTCTTCCCGCAGGCGGTGCTCTTCCTGCCGAACCTCGTGTACGGCGCTTAAATCAAGCGTTCCACATCTCTCTGATTCTTCTATCTAATATTAAAGCAGAGCCTGTCTTTCCTGCCTTGGAAAGGCAGGCTCTGTGCCTTTTATGGAGGGTTTTATGAAACCGACAACAGATTTCCCTTTCCTGCTGGACAACCCCCGGGCGTGGCGCACCTATCTGGGAGGCCGGATGCTGGACGCCCTGCACGGTGACTCCAACGGCGAGGACGGGCATTTCCCCGAAGAGTGGATCCTTTCCACCGTCGCCGCCCGTAACGCCGGACGGGAGCAATTCCCCGAAGAGGGCATGAGCCACCTGCGCGGCACCGACGTCACCCTGAAATCGGTGCTGGAAAGCGATACGGAGGGCTATCTCGGCAAAGGCGCGGCACAGCCCACCCTCGGCGTGCTGACCAAGCTCATCGACAGCGCCGAGCGCCTGACTCTGCAGGTGCATCCCGACAGGCCGACGGCCCTGCGGCTGTTCCAGAGCCAGTACGGCAAGACTGAGTGCTGGCACATCCTCAGCGGCCACCCCGTGAACGGCGAAGAACCCTGCATCTACTACGGCTTCCAGCCGGACATGACCCGCGCGCGGTGGGAAGCGCTGTTCCACGCACAGGATATTCCCGGGATGCTGGCCGGGATGCAGAAATACCCGGTGCATCCGGGCGACACCATCCTGATCGAGGGCGGGATGCCCCACGCCATCGGCGCGGGCTGCTTCCTCGTGGAGATCCAGGAGCCGACGGATTATACGATCCGGGTGGAGCGCACGACGCCCAGCGGCTTTGCCGTGGCCGACAGTATGTGCCATCAGGGGCTTGGCTTTGAAAAGATGTTTGAATGCTTCCACTATGAGCCGCACAGCCGCGAGGAGATCCACGACCGCTGGTTCATCGAACCGGAAACGGTGCTGAAAACGGCGGGCGGAAGCATCACGACGCTGGTGGGCTATCGCAATACGCCGCTCTTCCGTCTGGACGAAGTAAACGTCTCCGACACCCTGACGGTGGACTGCCCGCCGCGCGGCAGCGGCATCTATGTGCTGGAAGGCGCGGGGACCCTGAGCGCAAACGGCCGCAGCCTGCCTCTGAAAAAGACCGACCAGCTCTTTGTCCCCGCTGGAACGGGAAGATTTACACTGGATGCGGAGGCTCCGCTGAGGGTCCTGCATTTCTTTGGCCCTGAACAGAAACAATAAATTCCAATGTAAAAAAGACCTCCGCCGCCTTTCAGGGCTGCGGAGGTCTTCTGCTATAGGGGAGAGGTCACTTCCGTGCGATCATCTCGGTATAGGCCAGCACCAGCGGGCCGACGCCCTTTGCATCGTTGCAGACTACCGGCTCACTGAAATAGTAAGCCAGCGAGCCGTCGCGGTGGTCCTTGCCGCCGAGGCCGGCCACGAGGCAGATGCCACCCAGCTGCAGGCTGCCGTCCGGGTTCTTGCTCAGATACTTGTCACAGGTGCCGTAGAAGGCTTTCTCTGCCCATGCGGCCATCCGCTTGGGCAGGTAGCCGAGACGCACGCCCTTGAGCACAGCGTAGGCGAAGAGGGCCGTGCCGCTGGTCTCGAGGTAGTTGCCCTCGACGCCGGGGTGGTCCATCACCTGCCAGAACATGCCGGTCTCCTCGTCCTGGAACTTGTGGACGTCCTCGATGGTCTGCTTGAACATCGCCAGGATGCCGCGGTACTCGTTGTACAGCTGCTCATCCATCCGCTCCAGCACGTCCACCATCGCCACCATGAACCAGCCCATGGCCCGCAGCCAGAAGTTGGGGCTGCAGCCGGTGACGGGGTCGGCCCAGTACATCTGGCGGCTCTCGTCGTAGCCGTGGTAGTACAGGCCGGTCTTCTCGTCCCGCATGTGCTTTTTGATGTTCATGAACTGCTTGTAGCTGTCGATGCAGCCCTGCATCTTGTTGTAACGGGTCTCGTACTCCATATAGAAGGGCTGGGCCATGTAGGTGCCGTCCAGCCAGACCTGCCACGGATAAATGTCCTTGTGCCAGAAGTTGCCCTCCTTGGTGCGGGGCTGGGTGAGCAGCTGGCTGCGGATGGTGTCGATGGCCTTGCGGTACTTCTCGTCGCCGAAGATGTCGTAGAGGATGAACAGGTTTTTGCCCTGATTCACGTTGTCGAGGTTGTACTCCTTCGGGTCGTAGGTCTTGATGGAGCCGTCTTCCTGCACGAACCAGTCGATGAAATCCCTGGAAAATTTCAGGTACTTTTCGTCGCCGGTAGTCTTATACAGGCTCAGGCAGGCGGTGATCATGCAGCCGTCGATGTAGTTCCACTTGTTGGGCTTGCCGCTGCGGACCTTCTCGATGTTCCACATGGGTGCCTCGGCGCTGGAATTGGCGATGAGGTAGTCCACATAATCGCCCAGCATGGACAAAATCTCTTCATGAGTCATGGCTTAGTCCTCCTCAAAATGGCCGACGTTGGCAAAGCGCAGGCGCTCGCCCTCGTAGCCCTCGATCTTGACGTTGTGCAGCTTGATGTTCTTGACGTTCTCGGCGTAGATGGCCAGCTTCTTGACCAGCGGGCGGTTGTCGGCCATGGCAGCCTGACCTTCCTTGGCGTCGGGGTCGAAGGTGATGGTGACGTTCTTCATGGAGACGCCCTCGATGGGCTGCTCGGGCAGGCCGTCGAAGTAGCAGCCCGCAAACTGTGCGTCGGTGGCCACGATGTCTTCCATGGTCAGGGTGCCGAGCTTCGGGGTGTATTCGTCCACGGGCAGGGCCTCGCGGCACTGGACATAGGGGCTGTGGCCGTCCGGGTCGCAGAAGTAGAACATATTGATGACGAAGGGAGCCTTGACGCCCCGCATCTCCACGTTGCGGAACACCAGACCGTCGATGACGGCGGTGTTGCCGCGGCCGCGGCGGGTCTTGACGCGGAGGCCGCGGTCGGTGTGGTCCATGAGGCACTGGGTGACTACCATGTCCCTGACGCCGCCGCTCATCTCGCTGCCGATGACGATGCCGCCGTGGCCCTTGTCCAGCAGGCAGTTGCGGATGACGGTGTGCTCGCAGCTCTTCTTGAGCTTCATGCCGAGGAAGACCTTGCTGGCCTTCATGGCGATGCAGTCGTCGCCGACGTGGATGTTCACGCCGATGATGCGGGTATACTCGCAGCTCTCGGGGTCGATGCCATCGGTGTTGGGGGCGTTGTAGGGGTTGTTGATGTTGAAGTTCAGCAGGTCGAGGTGTTTGACGAAGATGGGGTGGATGGTCCAGGAGTAGCTGTTCTGCACGGTGATGCCGTGGAGGCAGACGTTCTCGCTGTCCACCATCGCCACGGCGCGGGGACGCCATGCGATGCGCTTGACCTTGGGGTTTACCCACCAGTCGCCGTTCTGGGCGTCGCAGTCCAGTGTGCCTTCACCGGTGACGACGACGTCATGCACCTGGGTGATGTTCAGCAGGCCCGCAAAGCTGTTCAGCGGGTTGCCCTCCCAGCCGGTGAGGTAGTATTCGTCCACTTCGTTCTCGCTGGGGATGACGCCGGGCAGGATGGGGTAGTGGGTGCGGTCGTTGTCGCCCAGCAGCACAGCGCCCTTCTCGAGGTAGAGGGTGGTGCAGCTCTTCATGAAGAGGCTGGCGGTGCGGTAGCGGCCAGCGGGGACATATACCGTGCCGCCCCTGGGGCAGGTGGAAAGAGCAGCCTGCAGCCTGCCAGTGTTGTCGGTCTCGCCATCGGCGACGAGGCCGTAGCGGGATGCGTCCACAAAGAAGCTCTCGGCCTCGGTGGTGAAATCCAGTTTCAGGTGCTCACCCTCGGCGTCCACCTCCACGGTGTAGGTGGTGGACGGAGTCAGGGAGAAGAGGGAGAACACGTTGGTGTTGCAGCTTTCGTAAATGGTCTTGCCGTTCAGAGCCACGGCGAAGGGGTGCTCCGGGCGGAAGCACTTGCCGTTTTCCAGCTCGAAGACGGCGCTGCGGGTCATGGAACGGATGAGAGACAGATTCATTTTTACAGCCTCCTGAGTTATTTGCGTAGATTTGCGGCTTGCCCGCAGAGGGCGGGCATGGTACACTGGAGATAAGAAGATCAGAGCACTGCCCCGGCGGGGCAGGCATAGCAAGAAGGGGGAAGGGCGGATGCGCGCCGAACGGGAAAAACTCAACGCGAAGATCACGGCGGGAGCGCTCAAGCTGGCCGGCGGGCGGCTCGAGCTGCCTGCCGAGATGTGCCATATCGTTCTGTTTTCAGGCGGCAGCTGCACGGTCCAGTGCGGGGATACGTCGCTCCTGGTCAGCCCCGGCTGCGCACTGCTGCTGGGGCCGGGGGCGTGGGCGGTATCGCAGGCAGGCCACACCCAGCCGGAAATGCTGGGGTGCGAGTTCCCGCTGGCAGTGCTCCACGAGATGAGGAACGCCACCGGCGAAGATTTCCTCCGCCTTTTTGCACCGGGCAGCCAGATGGCCCTTTACGGCAGCATCCAGTGGGCCAGCCGTCTGCGGACGCTGCTGGAGATGATGCGGAGCGCCATGGGCGAGCCGGAGTATCCCGGCGGGCTGTACCTGGCACTGACGCTCCACTATGTGGAGCAGGAGCACCGGGCGCAGAGCGCCGCCGACGCCCGTCCCCGCAACGAGACGGTGGAGCAGATCTGCGCCTACCTTGCGGCAAACTACCAGCAGAAGCTTTCCCTCACCGAGGTGGCAGCGCGGTTCTACATCTCGCCCTACTATCTGAGCCGGCTGTTCCGGCGGGTGACGGGGCAGTCCATCGTGGACTACATCAACGCCCGCCGCATCGAGGCGGCACAGAAGCTTCTGGAAACGACAGAGCTGAGCATCGGCAGCGTGGCCGAGCAGACCGGTTTCGCCTCTGCGGCCCACTTCCGCCGCGTTTTTCGGGAGACGATGGGCGTCGGGCCGCTGCAATACCGGAAGAGCAGAAAATAGAGTGCCACAAAAGCCTCTCCCTTTGGGAGAGGTGTCACCGAAGGTGACGGAGAGGGCAAGCCAGCTTCGACAAAGCCGCTGCGCAGCGATAAGCAGCCTCTTTGTCAGAGCAATATTATCGCAACGTCCGTACATCTCTGTCGGCGTCCTTGCCCTCTCAGGCGCTCACGCGCCAGCTCTCCCAAGGGGAGAGCCTTTGACATTGGAAATGCCCCCTGCGTCCTCTCTGCGGGAAGAGGCACAGGGGGCATTCATGTTAGTCGGGATGATCCGAGCGGCGGGGGCTTCAGCTTAGCCCTTGACAGCACCGGCGGAGATACCTTCGACGAACTGATCCTGTGCGCAGAAGAACACGATGAGCTGCGGCAGGATAGAGATCAGGGACAGGGCCAGAATGCGGTTCCAGGCAAAGCCCGTATCACCGTCCATGGACAGCTTGACGAACAGGGACATGGGGTACTTTGCAGGGGTCTGGACGTAAAGCAGGGGACCCATGAAGTCGTTGCAGCTCCACATGAACTGGAACAGTGCGCAGGACACCAGAGCGGGCATCAGCATCGGGACGATGACCTTGTACAGGGTCTGGAAGGAGGAGCAGCCGTCGATGGCGGCAGCCTCGTCCAGGTCGCGGGGGACGTTGCGCATGAACTGCACCAGCTGGTAGACGAAGTAGGTCTCAGTTGCGAATGCGCAGTGGACCCAGATGGCCAGATAGAACGGGCTGTTGACCCAGCCGAACTTGGTGTACAGCAGGAACTGAGGCACGTTCAGGACGACCTGAGGCAGGAACAGGGTGGCCAGCATGATGCTGAACAGGATCTTCCGGCCCGGGAAGTCGAAGCGGCCAAAGCCGTAAGCTGCAATGCAGGAGGAGACCACGGTGCAGATGACCTTGGGCAGGACGTAGCTGTAAGTGTTCAGCATGGCCTGCAGGATGTTGATGGAACCGCCGAAGTTGTTCAGCGCGTTCTTGTAGCCCTCCAGAGTGGGGTTCTTGATCCACAGGCCGATGCCTGCAAAGATCTCGCTGTTGTCCTTAAAGGTGGCGCTGATCATCCACAGCAGGGGATAGATCATGATGAGGCCCACCAGGATCAGGACGAAGTACTTGAAAAACGTCGCGATGGCGTTAGAAGCTTTCATTCCCATACTGTCACACCTTACCTTTCATCCGAGTAGTAGACCCACTTCTTCTGGCTGGTGAAGGCGATGATCGTCAGGATGCAGACGATGACGAACATGATCCATGCCAGTGCGGAAGCCATGCCCATCTGGTTGGACTTGAATGCGTAGTTGTAGACCAGAATGGAGATGAGGGTGGTGGAACCGCGGGGACCGCCGTTGGTGATGATGAACGGGCCATTGAACTCCTGGAAAGCCTGGCAGATCTGAGTGACCAGGTTGTAGAAGATGATGGGGGTGATCATCGGGACGGTGATGGAGAAGAACTGCTTCCACTTGCCTGCGCCGTCGATGGTGGCGGCCTCGTACAGGTCGGCCGGCACGCCCTTCAGAGCGGCGAGGAACAGCACCATGGCGGAGCCGAACTGCCAGATTCGCAGGAAGCAGATGATCCACAGTGCGTAGCCGGGGTCGCTCAGCCAGGAAGGACCCTGGAAGTGGCCGAAGGTCAGCATGCGGATGAGGGTGTTGACCAGACCGTCATCACGGAACACGGCCTTCCACAGCACGGCGATCGCAACAGAGCCGCCGAGGATGGAGGGGATGTAGTAGACGGTGCGGAACACGTTCACGCAGGCGATCTTGAAGTTCAGGATGTAGGCGATGAACAGTGCGAAGACCAGCTTCAGAGGCACAGTGATGAAGCTGTATTTGAAGGTGGTGATGAGCGCCTTGGTGATCTTGGGAGTGGTAAAGGCGTCCACATAGTTCATGATGCCATACTGATGGATGCCGTTGAAGAAGTCCATATCCGTAAAGCTGTAGTACAGAGACTGGCCGAACGGAATGGCCTTGAAGACGACGAAGCCGATGATCCAGGGGATCAGGTAGAACAGGCCCTGCCATTTGTCAAAAAACTTCTGGGCCGGGGTACGCCCGAGAGAGGGCGCTTTGCTTTCTTTCATCCGGGGATCCTCCTTTTATAAGGATATGTCTCGTACGCCGCACAATCGTTTGGACACATTTTTGTCAAAAAAATGTCATCACCGTCTTGCAAAAAAGGGGCATCCGTCCGTAGGTGGAAGGGATGCCCCTTGCAAGACTCCTTTATGCGGGGCGGCCCGTGTCAACACCGCGCGTGTGCGGGCCGCAAAAAGTCCGTGAGGCGGAAATCAGACGGTGTAGCCGACAGACTCCATGCCGTCCAGCAGGGTATCGACCAGGTCAGCGCCGGAAGCATTGTCGTAATCCAGAGTGTCGAACACTTCCTGATAGATGCCGGTGCCGGTAGCCTTCAGGTCGTTGGACTCGAACAGGGGGTCGAGCTGGTTGGAAACGAAGGCCATGACCTTGCCGTTTGCCTCAGCGACCAGCTCCTTGACAGCGCCGGCGCTCTGAGCAGCAGCCAGACCAGCCTTGGAGGCGGGGATGCCGCACTCAGAACCCATGATGGAAGCGCCCTTCTCCTCGTTCAGCAGGAAGTTGATGAGGGTAGCTGCCTCTGCGGGATGCTCGCAGGTCTTGGTGATGGCCAGACCCATGGAGACCTTGGAGAAGCCGCCGTTGTAATCGCCGAACTTGATCTCCTCGCCCACGGTGAAGCCAGCCTTGTTCTCCTCGTCCAGAGCGTCAGCGTACTTGGTAGCGGAGGAGTCCCACTCGAAGCAGCCGGCCAGCTTGCCGGTGATCCACTCGGTGGACTGGTGAGCGGCGTTGTCGCCGTTGGAGCCGTAGTAGGTGGGCAGGCTCATGATGACGTGGCCCTCGACCAGGCTCTTGATGAAGTCGATGCCCTCAGCGATCTGGTCGGCATCGTAGTTCAGGGTAGAGGTGGTGGGGTCTGCCCAGTCCTTGCCGTACTTGGACTCGAGGTAGAAGACCATCAGGATCATACGGTCGTATGCGCCCAGGTGCAGGGGATAGTAGTCATCGCCCAGCTTCTCCTGGAAGGTCTTGCCGGCAGCCATCAGCTCGTCCAGAGTGGTGGGGAAGGAGATGCCGGCCTTGTCGAAGGTGGTCTTGTTCCAGTAGAAGATACGGCCGGTCATGGAGACAGGCACGCACTGCTGGGCGTTGGCCACGTTGCAGGCAGCCAGCTTGGCCTCATCCCACTGGGTCAGGTCGAGGTACTCGGAGACGCTGTTCAGGTCGATGAAGGTCTGGCCGTTCTTGGAGTAGTTGTACAGCCAGTTCCAGTTGATCTGGCAGACATCCTCAGCGACGCCGCCTGCGAACTTGGTGGACATGGTGTCCTCCCAGCCGGACCATGCAGCGAAGGTGGGGTTGACGGTGATGGTGCTGTGCTCAGCAGAGAAAGCCTTGATGGCCTCCTGGTAAGCGTTGTGACGGGACTCGCCGCCCCACCAGCTCATGGTCAGGGTGACGGGGTCAGAAGACAGGCCGGCCACGGAAGCTGCTGCGGAAGAAGCAGCGGTGGAAGTGGCGGTAGAACCAGCGTTGCTGGAGCCGCCGCAGGCGGCCAGCAGGCCGGCAGCACCCACAGCGCCAGAGACCTTCAGAAAGTCACGACGAGAAATTGCCTTGCTCATTTTCGTTCTCCTCCTATGTAGAAAACATCTTCTTGCATGGACGCCTCTGCAAAGCATCCGTTGTATACAAATATGATACCAAAGGCAAGAAAAAAAAGAAAGATGCAAATTGTAGTGATAGCGGCAGAAAACGTACAAATATTGCGCTTATTTTTTGCCCGCTTTTGACGCCATTGCCATAATGAATAAACTTGGGCCGAAAAACTGTGCAACTTGTATACTTCAACGATTTGCATAGAAAACTGGGATGCAACAGGAGAAGATTGGCCTGAATTGCAAGAATTTTGTAGCCGAGGCAGAATTTGTTGAAAGAGCGTTGTATACATCAAAAGCGACGATAACAGAGAGTTCCGGCCCCGAGCTGATATATCAATAGCGCAAAAAACGCGCGAATTTGGGCGCGACTGATATATCACGGATGCAGAAAAGATACAAAAAATGCCGTCCGGCGTGCGGACGGCATAAGATCAGGGAAAAGAGTCACCGGCGGGCGGCGTAGAAGGCGCTGCGCTCCCGGAAATAGCACTGGGGACACATGCTGACGTACTGGACGTCGTTCTCAAGGTCGATGGCTACCTGTTCGCCTTCAAAGACGAAGCGGCCGTTGACCTTGCGGCAGTTGCAGGTGGCCTTGCGGCCGCAGGTGCAGATGGTCTTCATCTCCTCGATGGTGTGGGCCAGCTCCAGAAGCCGGGTGGAGCCGGGGAAGCCCTTGAGGGAGAAGTCGGAGCGCAGGCCGTAGCAGATGACGGGGATGTTCAGCTCTACCGTCACCATAAACAGCTGCTCGGCCTGCTCGGCAGTGAGGAACTGGCTCTCGTCACAGAGCACACAGGCCAGAGGCCGACCCTCGCTGCTGGCGGCCCGGACGGCCTCCACCAGGTCCATGTCCGGCGGCACCAGCAGGTCGGCGGGGCGGCGGACGCCCAGACGGCTCACGAGGTCGCCGCTGCCCTTGGTGTCCACCTTCGGCTTGAGGATGAGCACCCGCATCCCCTGCTCCTCGTAGTTGTGGGCCACCTGCATCAGCGCGGTGCTCTTGCCGCTGTTCATTGCGCCGTAACGGAAATAAAGCTTTGCCATGTCGAAAAAGTCTCCTCATGAAAGGACTCTCTCAGCCAAAGCCTGACGGAGAGGGCCTGTATTATCGATCGTATCTGCTCAGTCCTGATTGCGCAGCCGGTAGCCCAGGCTCATCAGGCTGTCGCCGAGGTGGACGTTCTCCACCACCACGTCGGGGTAGGAGACAGACAGATCGTAGTGGGAGAAGTTCCAGAAGCCCTGAATGCCCAGAGCCACCAGACGGCCGCTGATCTCCTCTGCGCCGCTGCGGGGCAGACAGAGCACAGCCACCTCGGGGTGGTGCTCGGCGCAGAAAGCTTCCAACTCGTCGCTGTGTAAGATCTGGATGCCGTTGATCTCTTTGCCCACCTCGTCGGGGGCGTTGTCGAAGGCGGCAATGAGCTTGTAGCCGTTGGTGTCGGTGGTGATGAAGCGGCTCACAGCCTTGCCCAGACGGCCGCAGCCGATGAGGATGGTGGGCAGGAGGTCGCCGTTGCCAAAGAGCAGCTGCTCAAGGATGTTCAGCAGGTTCTCCACCGAGTAGCCGATGCCCTGACGGCCATTCACGTCGCCGATGCAGTTGAAGTCCTGCCGAACCTGAGAGGCAGTGGTACCCATCTGGGCGGCCAGCTCACGGGATGAGATGCTGGTGATGCCGTCGTTCTTCAGGGTGCGCAGGTAGCGATAGTATTTGGGCAGGCGCTTGATGACGGGCAGAGAAGCTTTGCCGGGAGTGTTCATAGGGGGATCTCCTTTCTTTTTATCCGCAGCATTGCCGGGGAGAAGTGCGCAGCGGCAGGGTGCTCCGGCAAAAGATTTGTACTTTCTTGTACAATAATGATACATATTTGACAATCTTATCTCTAGTATAAAGTATACAGCGCGAAGAGAGAATGTCAAACCATTTGGCACATTTTTTTGAGAAAGAAAAGAAATCTTTACCGAAGTATAACCGGCAGGAATGACGGACAAGCTGAAATGAAGCAAAAAGGAGGATGCGCAGAATGTCACAGGAAGAGAAGAACATCCCCGTGGAGCAGCAGCGGCTGGAAAAAGAGCAGATCGAGGATATGGGCAGCGTTTACCGCACCCGGGGAGCTCACGCCATCCACTGCCTGACGGTCATCGGGCAGGTGGAGGGCCATGTGGAAGCGCCTCAGGGCCAGAAGACCACCAAGTATGAGCACGTCATCCCCCAGCTGGTGGCCGTGCAGGAGGACCCCGCCATCGAGGGCCTGCTGGTCCTGCTCAATACCGTGGGCGGGGATGTGGAGGCGGGGCTTGCGCTGGCGGAGCTCATCGCCAGCATCTCCAAGCCCAGTGCGGCGGTGGTGCTGGGCGGGGGCCACTCCATCGGCATCCCGCTGGCCGTCAGCGCCCAGCGGAGCTTCATCGTGCCTACCGCCACCATGACGGTCCACCCCGTCCGCCATTCCGGCATGATATTGGGCGTACCGCAGACCATGCGCTGGTTCGAGCAGATGCAGGAGCGCATCACCGGCTTCGTGGCGTCCCACAGCGGCATCTCGGAGAAGCGTTATACTGAGCTGATGATGCGCACGGGCGAGCTGGTCATGGACGTGGGTACCGTGCTGGATGGCCGAAAAGCCGTGCGGGAAAAGCTTATCGACGAGCTGGGCGGGCTGTCGGACGCGCTGGCATGGCTCTACCGAGAAATCGAGGGGAAATAAATTGCCATTTGACTTTTCCCGTGGTACAATGAAAGAATCGAGTAGTATCGAAATTCTTCCATCGTCACCGACAGAGCCGCCCTGAGCGCGCCCTGCTTCATGATACAAAATAAGGAACGGGTTTTAGGAAACATGGCAAAGAGAAAACGCAAGACCTCCGGGCGCAGCACAGCCTCGCGCCGCAAGAACCGGACACAGGACCGGATGCCCGCAGGGCTCATCACCCTGTTTGCGGGGCTGGTGCTCATGGCGCTGGCTTTCGTGCCGGGCAGCTCGGCCTGGCGCACGATGCACGATGTCCTGTTCGGCGTGTTCGGCTGCGGAAGCTTCGTGCTGGGCGCAGCGCTGTGCTATCTGGCCATCCTCTACACCCGGGGCGAAGACCTGCTGCCCCATATCGCCAAGCTGGTGCTGGGGCTCATCTTCGCCAGCGGCACGGTCATCGTCTTTTCTGACATCCCCACCGACCAGACCGCCGCGCAGATGACTGCTGCCTGTTATCATAATGGTATGAGCGCATGGCTCTCGGGTGGTGCGCTGGGCGCTGTGCTGGGGGGGACGCTCCTGCTGCTCTGCGGCAGACCCGCCGCCAATCTGGTCATGGCGGCGCTGGCGGCCTGCGCCAGCCTGTACATTTTTGACGTTACGCCCGCCGAGTGCTGGCAGTGGCTCTGCAACGTGGGCGGCAGCGTCCACGAAAAGGGCCTTGCCGTCCACGAGCAGAATGCCGCCCGCCGGGCCGAGCGTCTGGCAGAACGCGCCGCCGAGGAGGCAGAGGCGGAGGAATACGAGGACTATGACGACGACCTGCCGGAAGACGAAGCGGGCGAGGACTGCTGCGGCGGCGAAGAGCCTGCCGCGCCCGCCTTCCATATCCAGCCCCCCGGCTGGCTGGCTGGCGTCTTCCACTGGGGCCATCAGGTGATGCAGGGCGGCGAACAGGCAGAGCCTGCCCCTGCGCCCGCACCGGAAGTGCAGACCCAGCCTCAGCCCGAGCCTGCCCCCGTACAGGTGGAAAAGTCCCGGCCCCGTGCGCCCTTTGATATTGATTTAGGCCCTGACCATACCACCGTCACCGAGGGCGGCAGTGAGCCCATCGAGCCCATCATCCTTGGCCCCGGCGGCACCTTCGGCATGGACCCGCTCCGCCGTGCGCCCATCCGCGCCACCGTGACGCCCATCGTCCCGGACGCTGTGGATACCGCCGCCGAGGACTTCTTCACGGCCCAGCCCGAGCCGACGGTGACGCCCACCGTTACGCCCGCCGCCCCGGCAGAAGAGCCGGAACAGCAGCCCGCGCCGGAGCCGCCGCTCTCCTTCGGCATCCCGCTCTATGATTTGACCCCGACTCCGGAACCGGCCCCGCAGCCGGTCAGCGCCGAGAATGCGGCGGCATTCCGCTCTGAGCCGGATGAGGACGGCTGGATCAGCATCACCAGCGACCCGGTGGAGGAAAAAGACCTCAACACGCTGGTGGCAGCCGCCATGGAAAAGCCCGCTGTCTCCGAGGAGCAGGCCGCGAACGCCCCCGCCGAAGAGGCCGAGACGGAGGAGAGCTTCCAGTATCAGTACCCGTCCATCGAGCTGTTCGAGCGCGCCCCGGAGGAAAGCGACTCCGGCGCGGAAGACGAGCTGAAAGCCAACGCCCAGAAGCTGGTGGACACGCTGGAAAGCTTCGGCGTCCGCACCCGTGTGCTGGATATTTCCCGCGGCCCGTCGGTCACCCGGTATGAAGTCCAGCCCATGGCGGGCGTCAAGATAAGCCGCATCACTTCGCTGGCGGACGACATCGCCCTGAACCTGGCGGTGGCCGATGTCCGCATGGAGGCACCCATCCCCGGCAAGCCTGCCGTGGGCATCGAGGTGCCGAACCATAAGAAAACGCCGGTCTACATCCGCAGCGTTTTTGAGAGTCAGAGCTTTTTGCGGATGACCTCGCCGATGGGCATTGCGCTGGGCAAGGACATCGCCGGTGTGGCCCAGGTGGCCGACCTGTGCAAGATGCCCCATCTGCTCATCGCGGGCAGCACCGGCAGCGGTAAATCGGTCTGTGTCAACAGCATCATCATGAGCCTGCTGTTCCGCTCCAGCCCTGAGGACGTCAAGCTCCTGCTCATCGACCCCAAGGTCGTCGAGCTGGCTGAGTACAACGGCATCCCCCACCTGCTGATGCCCGTCGTCACCGAGCCCCGCAAGGCGGCCGGCGCACTGGGCGGCGCAGTGCAGGAGATGGAGCGCCGCTACCACCTCTTCGCGGAGAACAACGTCCGCGACATCAAGTCCTTCAATAAGCTGGCGGCAGCGGACCCGGACCTCGAGAAGATGCCCTATATCGCCATCATCATCGACGAGCTGGCCGATTTGATGATGGTCGTCGGCAAGGATGTCGAGGACTCCATCTGCCGCATCGCCCAGAAGGCCCGCGCCGCCGGTATGCACCTCATCGTGGCGACCCAGCGCCCCAGCGTGGACGTCATCACCGGCCTCATCAAGGCCAACATCCCCAGCCGCATCGCCTTCGCCGTGTCCAGTCAGGTGGACAGCCGCACCATCCTCGACGGTGCCGGTGCCGAAAAGCTGCTGGGCATGGGCGATATGCTCTTCATGCCCGTGGGCGCACCCAAGCCCACCCGTATCCAGGGTACCTTTGTGCGGGATGAGGAGATCAGCCGTGTGCTGGACTTCATCAAGAAGAGCGCCACCGTCCAGTACGACGAAGCCATGATAGAGGCCATGGAAAAACACGCCATCCAGGACGGCAAGAAGGGCAGCAGTTCCGCCGACTCCGACGAGGAGGGCGGCAGTGACCCGATGCTCAAGCAGGCCGTAGAGGTGGTCATCGACGCCGGTCAGGCGTCCACCAGCCTGCTGCAGCGCCGCTGCAAGCTGGGTTATGCCCGCGCCGCCCGCATCATGGACGAGATGGAAGAAAAGGGCATCATCGGCCCCTACGAGGGCGCAAAGCCCCGCGCTGTCCTCATCAGCCGCCAGCAGTGGCTGGAAATGCAGATGAATCAGCCGGATGAATAAAATTTTTGATTTCGGAAGCAATAGAGCCCTGCTGTATAGGGCAGGCATCATGAAAGAAAAAGGATAACTATGGAACATTACACCGAATTTCTCCCCATCAGCCGGGCCGACATGGAGGCCCGGGGATGGGACCAGCTGGACTTCGTGGTGGTGGGCGGCGACGCCTATGTGGACCACCCCAGCTTTGGCACCGCCATCATCAGCCGCCTGCTGGAAGCCGAGGGCTACAAGGTGGGCGTGCTGGCCCAGCCCCGCTACACCGACTGCGAGGACTTCAAGCGGTTCGGAAAGCCGAAGTACGGCTTCTTCATCGGCGGCGGCAACGTGGACAGCATGGTGAGTCACTATTCCGTCGCAAAGATCCCCCGCGCGGAGGACGAGTATTCGCCCGGCGGCAGGGGAGGCGCACGGCCCGACCGCAGCGCCACCGTCTACACCAGACTTGCCAAGCAGGCATATCCCGACCTGCCCGTCATTCTGGGCGGTCTGGAAGCATCGCTCCGCCGCTTTGCCCACTACGACTACTGGCTGGACACCGTCCTGCCCAGCATCGCCGAGGACTCCGGCGCGGACATCATCAGCTTTGGCATGGGTGAACACCAGACCGTGGAAATCGCCCGCCGTCTGGCGGCAGGGGAGCCGGTGGAGAGCATCACCGATGTGGACGGCACCTGCTACCTGACCGACTTCGACCACCTGCCCGAGCGGTATGTGGAGTGCGCGGGCTTCAGGAAGGTCGCCTCCGATAAGGTGGCTTATGCGAAAGCCTGCCGCATCCAGATGGACAATCAGGACGTCGTCAGCGGCAATATCATCGTCCAGAAGCAGAGCGAGAAGTACCTCGTGCAGAACATCCCCGCAAAGCCCCTCGTCCGCTGGGAGCTGGATAAGGTCTACGCCCTGCCTTACACCCGCCGCTACCATCCCATCTACGAGGCCATGGGCGGTGTGCCTGCCATCCGCGAGGTGCAGTTCTCCATTATCCAGAACCGCGGCTGCTTCGGCGGCTGCAATTTCTGCGCCATCCAGCTGCATCAGGGCCGACGTGTCACCAGCCGCAGCGCCGACAGCATCGTGGCCGAAGCAGAGCGGATGACCCACGAGCCGGATTTCAAGGGCTACATCCACGACATCGGCGGCCCCACCGCCAACTTCCGTTTCCCATCCTGCCGCGAGCAGATGCTGCGGGGTATGTGCAACGGCGGCAAGCACTGCCTCGCCCCCACCACCTGTTCCCACATGATCGTGGACCACAGCGATTACCTGAAAATCCTCCGCCGCGTCCGGGAGCTGCCCGGCGTCAAGAAGGTGTTCATCCGCAGCGGCATCCGCTTCGATTACCTGATGGCCGACCCCGATGACACTTTCTTCAAGGAGCTGGTGGAGTACCACGTCTCCGGCCAGCTGAAAGTCGCGCCGGAGCACTGCGCCCCCAACACCCTCGCCTACATGGGCAAGCCGCCCATCGAGACCTTCAACAGGTTCAAGGATAAGTTCTACGAGCTGAGCAGGAAGGCAGGAAAAAAGCAGTACCTCGTGCCGTACCTCATGTCCAGCCACCCGGGCAGCACCCTCAAGGATGCCGTCTATCTGGCCGAATACCTCTACAAGAACCATATGCGCCCCGAGCAGGTGCAGGATTTTTATCCCACGCCCGGCACCGTGAGCACCTGTATGTTTTACACCGGCCTCGACCCCTACACTTTGAAGCCGGTGTTTGTGGAAAAGACCGCTGAGGGCAAGGCACTTCAGCGCGCCTTGCTCCAGTATTATGAGCCCCGCAACGCCGAAAAGGTCATCAAGGCGCTGAAAATGACCCACCGCGAAGACCTCATCCCCCTGCTGGTTCCCGCTGAGGGCCGCATTGCGGTCCAGCGTTCGGCCCGCAGAGCCGAGGCCGCCGATGTGACCATCCACGGCGACGGCACCTACACCGTCCGGCCCAGAGGCAAGGGCGGCAAGCCCCAGAGCCGCTCCGCCGCCCCGGCAGGCCGCAATCCGGCGGGCCGTCAGCCCAGCCCCGGCGCGCGTTTTGCGCCCCATTCGGCTCCTGCGCACAAACCGAAAAGCAATCAACAGAAAGAGAATACATCGTGGAAAACTTCAAAAAAGAAAAAGTGACCCCTCAAACGCTCATGAGCCGCCTCGCTGCGCTGGCGCTGGCCGCAGCCCTTGCGCTGAGTCTCGTGGGCTGTGACACCTCTTCCATCGTCCCGGGAGGCAGCGGTGACGTCATGCCGAATCCGGCAGCTTCTCAGACCGGTACGACGCCTTCCGACGGGCAGGACGCCGCCTTCCAGATGCACTTCATCGACGTGGGGCAGGCGCTGAGCGTGCTGGTGGAGTGCGACGGACAGTTCATGCTCTACGACGGCGGCAATGTGGACGACGGCAGTCTGGTGGTATCCTACCTGCAAAAGCAGGGGGTGGAGCAGCTGCAATATGTGTTCTGCTCTCACGCCCACGAGGACCATGTAGGCGGGCTTGCCGCCGTAATGGCAAAATTCCCGGCGGGGCACGCTTACAGCCCTGTGACCGAGGGCAGCACCAAATGCTTCAACGATTTTGTCAAGTACACCCAGCAGCAGGGCTTGCAGCTGGAAGTGCCCTCCGTGGGCACCGTCTGGCCGCTGGGCAGCGCCACCGTTACCCTGCTGGGCCCGGTAACGCAGTACAGCGAGACCAACAACACCTCGCTGGTGCTGCGCATCGACTACGGCGTCACCAGCTTTCTGCTGACCGGCGACATGGAAAATACCGCCGAGACTGACCTTGTAAACAGCGGTGCCAACCTGAAAGCCGATGTGCTGCAGGTAGGGCACCACGGCTCCAGCACCTCCACCAGCTACGTCTTCCTGAACGCTGTCCTGCCCGAAATGGGCATCATCTCCTGCGGGGTCAACAATAAGTACGGCCACCCCCACGAGGAGACCCTGAGCATCCTGCGGGACGCCGGTGTGGACGTCTACCGCACCGACCTGCTGGGGACGATCACCGTTTCCAGTGACGGCCAGAACTACACGGTGGCAACGGAACACTTCGCCACCGACGCTGAGCTGAACCCCACCGACCCGGCAGCGTCCAGCACGGCCCAGCAGGCGTATATCGGCAACGTGAACAGCAAAAAGTTCCATCTGCCCAGCTGCGCCAACCTCCCGGCAGAGAAGAACCAAATCCTCTTCTCCAGCTATGATGAAGCCGTGGCCGCAGGCTACAGCCCCTGCTCGAGCTGCATCAAATAACAAAATAGACAAAAGGAAAGCCCCACCGTCAGATGGGGCTTCCCTTTTGTCATAATATCAGCGTCCGCGTCCGGCTCCGCCGCCGTGGCTGCTGCCGCCGCCCATGCCGCCAAAGCTGCCGCCGCCGCGCCCGGCTCCGCCAAAACCAGAGCCGCCGCCCATACCGCCAAAGCCGCTTCCACCGAAGCCGCCGCCCCGGGGAGGCCGAGGCCCCCGTGGGCCTCTCGGGCCGCGAGGGCCGCCATAGAAACCGCCGCCGGGGCCGAAGTCATCGTAAGGGCCGCGGGGAGGACGGGGGCCTCTGCGCCACCGCCGTGCGCCGAACCAGCCAAACGGCCCCCAGAACCAGCCGAAAGAGTGCCCGAGAGGTGTGATAAAGATAAAGAAAACTGCGATGAACAGGATGATATAAGCAAGCATGGAGAAAATGCCGCCGATAAAGCTTTCCCAGATGGAGTAGTGCTTCTGGGGAGGGACAGGCTCGACAGAGGGCCGGGTGGTCTGGGTGTCAGAGCCGTCGGAATAGATGGTCCCGCCGCTCAGAGTGACCCCGTACACCTCTGCGACGGTATTTGCCACATTGGTGGCGCAGGTGAGGACGGCTGCATCGTACTTCTTGGCGGCGAAATCGTCCTCCATGGTCTGCACGAGGGAGCTTGCCTGATCGGCCAGCATGGTGCTGCGGAAGCCGTCACCGTAGGTCAGATGGCAGTCGCCGTCGGCGTACTGGTCCGACTGCATCACCAGCAGGATGAGTACGCCGTTGTTCTTGCTGGAACTGCCGATGCCCCAGGTGTTAAAGGCTTCAGTGGCGTAGTCCTCGGTGGTGGCGCTGCCGGTGTAGTCCACGGTCAGCACGCCGATCTGTGCGCCATCGCAGCTGGAAGAGAGCTGTGCGTTGATGGTCTCGAGCTCCGAGGTGGTGCTGTCGCTCAGCACACCGGCGTCGTCCACCACGCATTGATCTTTCGGCAGGCTGGGCAGCTGGATGCTGGAGGCCGAAGCCGCCGGTGCCAGCGCCGTGATGCCGACGGTCACGACAAGAAGCAGTGCCGCAATGCGGCGGGAGAATGTTTTCATCGTCTTCATGCGAAAAGTTCCACCTCCTGTATGCCGAACAGCTTGCCCAGCACGCTGGCCGGGAAGCCGCCGACGTCTTTCTGGTAGCGCTGGACTGCATCGTTATAATGCAGGTTGCTGATGATGGTCTGCGCACTGTTGAACTGGCTGTACTGCCCCTGCACCGCACCCATCTTCATGGGGTCTGCGGCCTGTTCCTGCAGCTTTGCGTAGAGCTGGCCGATGGCTGTGCCAAGCGTCTCGTTCGACTGGTAGAGCATATGCATCCTGCCGCCGGTGTAAACACTCAGAGAGTCCGGTGCGTGGATCCTGCCATCGGACTGCACCGCCCCGAGGCAGGCGGAAAAAGAGTCCAGCGCAGCCTGTGCCGTCTGCACTTCGGCGCTGTCGGCACCCAGTGTGTTGGACGCCGTGGTGATGATGTTGGCGGCCGTGTTGAGCCGTGTGGTCAACTCCTCATTCAGGGTATAGCCGCTGTCTGCGGCCACGCCAGTGGTGAACCCGTTCTTCACCGTGTCGTACTTTGCCCGGAGCTTCGCCCCGCCAAAGCCGACAAAGCATCCCAGCATCACCACGATGCAAAGCGCCGCGGCCACGGCCTGCTTGCCCAGCGCAGCGGGCAGGGCCTTTTCGAGGCCTGCCAGCTTCTGCTGGAAGGGCGTCAGCCGCACTTCCTCCTCGGCGGGCGCTGCGGCGCGATAGCTGGAAGCGTCAAAGCCGCCGGTGGGTCGATTCTGTTGTCGGGAAAAATCTGCGTTTGCCATTTCAGCTCCGGATCTCCATCATCTTCTGTTTCAGCTCGTCTTCGATGCGGGTGAGCTCCTGCTCGGCAGCGGCACGCTTTGCGCGGCCCTCGCTCTGGATCTTGTTCAGCTCGTCCAGCGTCTCGATGAGGCTCTTGTTGGTCTGCTGCAGGGTCTCGATGTCCACGACACCGCGCTGGGACTCCCTGGCCGTCTCGATGGTACCCATCTTGAGGGCGTCGGCGTTCTTTTTCAGCAGCTCGTTGGTCATGTCGGTGACGGCGCGTTCGGCCTGCATGGCCTGCTGGCTGTGGGCCAGACCCAGTGCCAGCACCATCTGGTTCTTCCACAGGGGGATGGTGTTGACGATGGTGGACTGTATCTTCTCGGCCATCATGGAGTTATTGTTCTGCAAAAGCCGGATCTGAGGACCCATCTGCAGGCTGATGGTGCGGGTCAGCTCGAGGTCGTAGAGCTTTTTCTCAAAGCGCTCGCACTGGTCGGCCAGATCGCGTGCGGCCTGTGCGTCCTCAGGCAGGCCGGAAGCCTTTGCCTTGTCCATTGCCTGCTGCAGCTCGTGGGCGCGGAAGTCGGCCAGCTTCTTCTTGCCCGCGAGGATATACATGCTCAGCTCTTTGAAATAGGCCATGTTCAGCTCGTACATCTTGTCCAGCATCGCAATATCCTTGAGCAGCTGCACCTGATGCTTTTCGAGGGCGGACTGGATGGTCTCGACGTTCGTTTCCGCTTTGCTGTACTTGGTCTTCATGTTGTCGAGCTGGCTGCCCTTTTTCTTGAAGAAGCCGAGGATGCCCTTTTCCTCTTCGGCGGCGTCAAAGTTCTTCAGCTCCCCGATAAGGTCGGTGATCATGCCGCCCACCTCGCCAAGGTCTTTGGTGGACACTTTGGAAAGTGCCGCCTCGGAGAAGTCGCCGATCTTCTTCTGGCAGGCGGAGCCGTACTGCAGCACCTGCTGGCTGTTGGTGATGTCGATCTTCTGAGCGAAGGCGTCCACCATCGCCTGCTCCTCGGGGCTGAGCTTGACCTGTTCGGCCTCGGGGGCCGCAGCGGGTTCGGGCTGCTTTTCCTCGGCGGCAGGTGCTTCCACCGGGTCGAGGGTCAGGGTGGGAACAGCGGGTGCCTCTAAGTCAAAATTGAACGTATTATCAGCCATGAGAGATTCCTTCCTTTCCAAATTGATACACGGCCTTGCCCTCTCCGTCAATGCTTTGCATTGCCACCTCTCCCAGAGGGAGAGGCTTTTCCGGGGGCCGGTATGCTGCAAGTTTCCACCAGAGGCTCTCCCTTTGGGAGAGCTGGCGCGTCAGCGCCTGAGAGGGCAAGCCAGTTTTAACTCAGCCCCTGCCCCTTCATCATATTTTGGAGCACCGTCAGATCCGCCGAGAGGTCCATGCTTTCAGCGGCATACAGTGCATCCAGCTGGTTTTCGAATGCAGTGGCGATGGAAGCCGCGTTCCGCTCCACCTCTGCCCGAATCGAAGCGGCATTTTCGCCCCGCACGCCCTGGCGGGCCAGCTTTGCGTACTGCTCCAGTACGTTCACCGCGTCGGGCAGATAGTAGTTTGCAAAGCGGCGTACCTGCTTTGCCTTGGCGGGACTGGCCTCCACCGTCTCCACGATGGAGCGGCCTGCCTTTTCCATCCGGGTCATGGCGGCGGAAAGCTCCGGGTCGGGCAGGGCCTCGTTCAGCGCGTGGAGGGCATCCAGCTTCTGCTGGATGTCGGCCAGCATCTCGTCCACATCACCGCTTCCGGTGTGGAAAGGCACTTCATGCTCCACCACCCGGGGCGGGCAGACCTTCTTTGCCGCGCCGAACATCACGGCTGCGCCGCCCAGCGCGATCAGCAGCGCCCACAGCTTATATGCTGGCAGCGCCGCGCACAGCACCGCGAATACCAGCGCCGCCGCATACCACGGCAGGACGCTGGGCTTTTGGGTGCGGATAATTTTGCTCATGCATTTTCTCCTTTCCCGAAGAGGCGCACCGCCCCTTGTACTCTTCCATAATAAATCCTTTTATCCACAAAACGCAAGTGTTTCATGAATAATTTACAGGTTGGAAACGGTTATATAATCTTTGAGGGCCTCGCCCCAGACCTCGCGCAGGGTTTCGGGGCGGCAGGCGGCGTTGGCGGGGCTGGTGCTGGGCAGCTTGACCGCCGGGATGCCGGAGACCGGCAGCAGATACTTTGTATAGATGCGGTAGGCCGTGGCCCCGTTGCAGAACACTGCCTCAATGGGCGCTTTTGCCAAAAGAGATGCAATGTCGTTCGGCACCACGTCCCGGATGGAGGCGTCCGACGCGCCGGTGATGGTGCAGCTTTCCAGCGTGTCCCACAGGGCGAGGCCGTGGCGGAGGATGATGCCCTTTTTGGCCTCGATGTCCTCCCGGGCGGGGACAGGCTCGCCGGTGAGAGCCGCCATCATGGGCCAGAAACGGTTCTGCGGGTGGCCGTAGTAGAAGGCCATCTCCCGGCTTTTGGGGCTGGGCCATGTGCCGAGGATGAGGGCGCGGCTGTTTTCAGAGTAAACGGGTGCGAAGCTCATCGTTCCATCGTCTCCCATGCAGAGCCGAAGCTGCGGTCGGAGGGCTCCGCCTTCGGGCCGTCGAACCACAGCTCTTCAATAAGGGCAGCAAGTCCGTCTTCCCGCACATCGCCGATGACGCGGTCAGCGGCGGCTTTGGCTTCGTCGGTGCCGTTGGACATGCAGCAGCCGAGGCCGGCTGCTTTCAGCATCCCCACATCGTTGGCGGAGTCGCCTGCCGCCACGGCCTCGGCGAGGGAGAGGCCCATCTTTTCGCAGAGGTCTGCGAGGCCCGTGCTCTTGTCGATCCCGCCCCGCACGATGTCGTAGAAGTGGGAGCCGTCGGGCAGCTGGCCGCCCGTCTGCATGAAGTGAAGGCCGAGGTGGCCGTACTTTTCGTTGAACCGCTCCAGCGCCCCCTCGGGGAAGAGGCAGAACGCTGCGTGAGGCATATCGATGAGGTGGCGGTCCTGGTCTTCGCCGTCCACGCAGTCCAGACCGACGCTGTTCATCTGATCGTAGTGCTTGTGGAGGATGTCATACTCGCAGTAAACGTAGTATGCATCCTTGAAGTTAAATTGCAGGGGGTAGTTGTAGTCCTCACAGAAATCCACCAGCGCGTACATCTCTTCACTGGTCATGGGGTGCTCTGCCACGATGGCACCGTTCTTGTCCACGACGCAGGCACCGTTGCAGGTGATGGCATAGTCGAACCGGATGCCGCCCAGCTGACCTTTCCGGTTGATGGCTGACCAGGCCCGGCCTGTGCTGAGCACGAATTTTCCCCCGGCGGCCTGAAGCTTCTTCACGGCCTTGACCATGGCCGGACGGGGCTGTTTTTCCCCGAAGGGGACGAGGGTGTTGTCGTAATCGCTTGCGAGAATTTTATATTGCATGGTGTTCTCCTTATATCTATATATAAGCTGAGTATATCACAAAATGGAGGCTTTGTCTCAAGAATATCAACAGTGAAAGCCTCTCCCTTTGGGAGAGGTGGCTGCGCAGCAGACGGAGAGGGCAAGGTCGTTTACAAGAAAGCTGTTTTTTTACGATAAAATAAAAACATCCGCATTCCTCTGTTGAAGAAGAAACGCGGATGTTAAAATGGGAAAATCAGGCGATAAATGCTACCACGATTTGGATGCCCACGCCCACAGCGGCGCCGCAGGCCCAGGTCAGGCCGGTGATGAAGAGGTTCTGCTTCCAGGAGGGATTCACCCGCCACAGCACGGCGAGGCCCACGCCCGCGCCGGTGCAGAGACCGGCCACGAGGCTCGAGAAGCGGAGTGCGCCCTCGACGTAGAGCTGGGTCATCAGGACGCTGGCGGCACAGTTGGGGACAAGGCCCACCAGTGCGGCCACCACCGGCTGGAAGAAGCCCATCCGGCCCAGCACCGAGGCGAAGACATCCTCGCCGACGCCCTCGACGATGAGGCCGAACACGAGGCTGAACACGAAGATAAAGACAAAGATCTCGAGGGTGTGGCGGAGCGCGGCCTTCCAGATGGGCTGGGGGTGGCCCTCTTCGTCGCTGTGCTCCTCGTGGCAGTCCACCTCGTCGGCGTGGCCGGTGTAGCCGCCGCGCAGGCTGCGGGGCAGGGCCTTGCGGAGGACGAAATCCAGCAGAAAGCCCACAAAGACAGCGTACACGACTTTGATGACCATTAGCAGGATCAGCTTATCCCAGTAGGCGGGCATGGACACCAGCAGGGGGATGGCCTCGTCGCTGGTGGCGAGATAGACGGCCATCAGCGTACCCAGCGTGATGACGCGGGAGGCGTAGAAGTTGGAGGCGATGGCCGAGAAGCCGCACTGCGGCACACAGCCCAGCACCGCGCCCGGCACCGCGCCCCAGCGGCCGCCGCCCGCCAGCAGGGCCTCGATGCGCTCACCGTGGCGGGTCTCGACATATTCAATAAAGAGATAGGCTAAAAACAGGAAGGGGAGCATCTTGGCGGTGTCCACCAGAGTTTCGCTCAGTACATCCAGAAAAAGTTCCATTGTTTGATACCTCGTGATATATAAAGTGTAGATAAGGCTTGTTTGCGCGCCTGTGCGCGGGGCAGAGCGCTTTTTCATTAAGGCTAATTGTTCTCTTTTGATGTCAAAAGAGAACCAGAAAAC
>PPYE01157916.1_pt1 | contig 92146 bp, 85 predicted proteins | sample 1559881 | NCBI WGS metagenome assembly PPYE01 (sample SAMN08240022, study PRJNA423297) | Human gut metagenome, whole genome shotgun sequencing project.
GAATCGCTTGAACCATGTGGAAATCGTCTATTTTCTCGCTCGGCGCTGAATGAAGGCGATTTATTCAGAGGTTCCCTAAGTGTCGAATCGCGCCGGCAGATTTTTTGGCAGGTTAAACAAAAAGCGCAGCGAATACTTTGTGTATTCGCGGGCATTTTTGTGACAGTTGCCGGAAAATCTGCAAGCGAGGCGGCGCTTAAGGCTTCAGCCGTGAATTGTGCGGTGTTGCCTTAAATCTGATGAGAAGGCGCACTCTACGGAAGGAGCGATATTCTATGCTGCCAGAAAGGTTTGATAATCTTCTTATTAGAATAGGGAACCCAACGCTGGAGCATCCCGTGTTTTATAAATGCCCCGTTGCCATTCGCTTTGAAATAGGAGGTGAAACACCTGTATATTCAGACGCTTCACTTCTTCGTGATACGGTTGTAAATCCCCAATATATCGGTGCGTCACTACAACGGGCAAAAGCTATATATAGCTCCCTTCCACAACCTCCGAACTTGTTACGGATAGATACCCATCCCAACGAAAATGGGCCGGGGTATGGAAACGGATTGGATTTGAGTGTGCTTCAGAATCTGGTTTCTTTGCCCCACGAACAAAGGGAGCAACAGATAAATGACGGAGACGAACAGTATATGGTATTGCAGCTCTATTGGGATCTGTGTAAGATTGATTTTTCGCCAGAGCTGCTGCTAAGAGAAATCATTAAAGCCGACCTGGGCGGTATTTCATCCTTGGTTTCAAGCGTTTATTTTGCAAATACAGAAGAAGTGTATTTGTATCATATTTACGATGATAGGGGCGCAGATTTAGTTGCAGAACGCAAAGAAACACTGTGGCCTATTTATCATAATTTTAACCAATGGATTTTAGATTGCGATAGAAAGGAAATCGATAAGCTATTTGCAACGTAAGAATATTCTTTTTCGCATGAAATCCCAGTTTACCGGCAGCATATAAAGCTCCGACAGAATCATACCTTTAGCCTCTCATTCAGCGTCCAAGGGCAGGAGAACGATTCTGTCATGGCGTCAAATTTGCTTCATGCTCTTGTCGGGGCGTGCCTGCCCCGGACCCGGCATATACAAAAGGCCGTGTATCCAATGCGATACACGGCCTTTTGCTGTTTTACGCGCTCCCCGGAACCGGAGCTTTTCTGTTTTTCGCGGCGCGAATCCCCCGTCAGGCGGCAGGCTTCCCCGTGCCGTCCCCTATTTCAGCTCTACTACCGTAACGCCCGCTTCGCCCTCGCCGTAAACGCCAAGGCGGAAGCTGCGCACATTTTTATGACGGCGCAGATGCTCATGAATGCCTTTGCGCAGCGCGCCCGTCCCTTTGCCGTGAATGAGGTACAGCGTCGTTTGTCCGTTCATCACGCCGTTGTCGATAAATTTGTCCGCCTCATGCAGAGCTTCTTCTACCGTCATGCCGATCAGGTTGATTTCCATGCTGGGCGTACGTGTTACCTTATCCCCGCTTGACGCGGAGGCCGGCGCACGGCGCGGCTGATACTTTTTCTGCGGCGCGGGCTGCTGCTTGTGCGGCGCGCACAGGCCGTTGAGCGGCACTTTTGTCTTGATAATACCCGCGCGCACCTCCACCATGCCGTCACGGTCCGGCAGAGCCGTCACGATACCGGGCTTGTCCAGCTCGGCGATCAGCACCTCCTGCCCCAGTTTTACGCTGTCCAGCGGCTTGAAAGTACGCTGAGGCGCATGCACCACGTCCGTTTTGCCGAACAGCTTTTCCGTTTCCTTTTTCGCGATCTCCCGCGCACGGGCCGCGCGCTGGGACGCGCTGAGCTGCTTGTCTTTTTCCAGCTTGCGCAGCTCATCCATCAGGCCGTAGGCTGTGTTCTGCACGTCCTGCACCATACCGTGGGCCTTCTCCCGCGCAGCGGCCAGTTCTTCCTCGCCCTGCCGGATAAGCGCAGCACGTTTTTCCTCGGCCTGCTCCAGTGCATGAGAGGCCGTGTGCTTCAGGCGCTCTACCTCGTCCTGCTGCGCCTTCAGCTCCACCTTCAGATCCTCAAGCTGGTTGAGGATATTGTCAAACTGCTGGTCCTCGTTGGACAGATGCGCCCGGGCGTTCTCAATGATCTCCGGCGCAAGGCCAAGCTTCTGGCTGATGAGGAACGCGTTGGATTTTCCCGGCACGCCCACGGAAAGGCGGTAGGTTGGGCGCAGCGTTTCCACATTGAATTCGCAGGAGGCGTTTTGCACGCCCGGCGTATCCAGCGCAAAAATTTTCAGCTCTGAATAGTGTGTGGTGGCCATGATCTTCGCTCCAAGACCGCGCAGCGCCTCGATGACGGATACCGCCAGCGCCGCGCCTTCAGCCGGGTCGGTCCCCGCGCCCAGCTCGTCCATAAGCACCAGCGTCTGAGGCCCCGCCAGTTTCAGGATTCCTGTGATGTTTTTGATGTGCCCTGAAAATGTGGACAAACTCTGTTCGATGCTCTGCTCGTCACCGATGTCCACCAGTATCTCGCCGAACACACAGACAGAGCTGCTTTCGTGTGCCGGGATCAGATAGCCGTGCTGCGCCATCGCACACAAAAGGCCAGCCGTTTTAAGCGTAACCGTCTTGCCGCCCGTGTTGGGGCCGGTGATGACCATCGTGTCGTAAGCGCCGCCCAATGCGATGTCTACCGGAACGACCACAGCCGGATCGATGAGCGGGTGGCGCGCACGCACAAGACTGAACGCATGGTCGTCGTTCACCTGCGGTTTCATGGCCTTTTGGTCCAGCGCCAGCCTGGCCTTGGCCAGCAGCACATCCAACTCCAGCATCGCTCCGTAGCCAAACGTAAACATCGGCTCCAGTGCCGCAGTCTGAGCGGAAAATGCTGCCAGAATGCGTTCGATCTCAGCCTGTTCCAAATTGCGCAACTGCAGGATCTTTGCATTGGCCTCCACCACGGCCGTAGGCTCCACAAACAACGTGGAACCGCTGGAAGAAACGTCGTGGATGACGCCGCCCACCTCGCCGCGGTGCTCCGCTTTCACGGGCACGACAAAGCGTCCGTTGCGCAGCGAAACCACGGCGTCCTGCAAATATCTTGACGCCGACTGTGATTTTGTAATGGCGTCCAGCTTATCGCGGATGGAATTTTCCGCCGCGTGGATCTTGCGGCGGATATCATACAGCGTGTCGCTGGCCGTGTCGGCCATTTCATTTTCGGACAAAATCGAATCCTTTATCGTCTTTTCCAGCGTCGGCTGGGGCGTCATGGCATAGAACAAATCGTCTACCGGCAGCACGTCGTGCTCCGTCAGGCCGTACCATTTCACCAGCTCACGGAAGTTGCGCAGTGTGTCCGCCACCGTAAGCAGCTCCGCCATGGAGAGCACGCCGCCCTTTTCCGCTCTCTGCACGATACCCCGCACATTCTCCACCGAGGAAAAACGGGGCGAACCGTTTTTGATCAGCAGCGTCGTCATGGCGTCTGTCTGCTCCAGCGCCGCACGCACCTCGTCAGGCGTTTCCCATGCGGGCTGCCCCAACAGCATGCCCCGTGCCTCCGGACAGACGATGCCGTCGGCCGCGCGGGCGCGTATCTTGTCGAATTCCAGTGCTTCTAAGTATTTTTCGTCCATATTCTCCTCTTGGTTCCTTTCCCGGCGGCCGTGCCGCCGGAGCATCCGAAACGTTCCCGTGCCGCGGCTGCAAAGCCGCTTCGGGAGCACCCCGCTGTTGCGCCCGCCGCATCGGACCGCAAAGGCGTTACGCGGAGCCGGGCGTGCCAACTCTAAACAAATATTGCGGCGCAGACAAGCCTTGCCCGCGCCGGGTGACGGTCTATCTATGTATGCCGCACGCACGCTTTAATCCAGAACGGTATTTAAAAAATCCAGCGAACGCAGCGGCCTGTCCACACAATAAAGCGCCCACCGCCCCGTCACCGCGCCCAGCAGCTGCGTGCTGTGCTCCGCCAACGAAAAAGAAAACAGCTTGTCATCCCCGCTGAACACGATGTGCCGCATGGCCGCCAGCGCCGCCGGGTCCAAATTGCATTCCAGCTCGCGCTTCGCGGCGCATTCGCCGCAGTACAGGCGGCCCTTCCGTGCATCGAAGCAGAACGCGCCGCCCTCGTATTTCACACAATCCGCGCAGGCCACCAGGTCCGGCATAAAGCCCGCCAGCGTCATGGCGCGCAGCTCGTACACGGCCTTTACCAAACGCGGAGCGCGCCTTCCTTCACTCAGCAGGTAAAGGCTGTTGAGCAGAAGCCGCAGCTGCGCCTCGGCCTCCTGCCCCGTGGGCGAGAGCGTGGACGCAAGCTCTGCGAAATACATGGCGAGCGCCATATGCTCCACGCTTTCGTGGATGCCCCAGAACACCTGGCGTACCTCCGCCTCGTCCACAACAAACATGGTTTTGCCCTCGAACAGCGTGAATTCACTGTAGCAAAACAGCCCCGTACCGCTGAACAGCCTGCTTTTCAGGCGCAGTGCCCCCTTTGCCATGGCACTGACAAGGCCATCCGGCGTCAGCAGCAGCAAAGCGCGGTCAGCTTCGCCCGTCTTTGTCGCCCGCAGCACCAGGCCCATTGTCGTCGTCCGCATTTTGTGTCTCCTCCTGCGTGCCGTGCTGCTTAAAGGCAAGGTAGTCCTCTACCTGGCCCGTACTTTCAAACAGTTTCCAGTAGTTGCTTGTTTCCATGGTGAACACCTCCGCTAACAGGTACTATTCACCATTGTAGCGCGCATATAAGCGGAAATGTTGTCCAAAAACAGGGAACGCGGCGGATTTATTTCTCCTGCCCGGCCCTGCGCTTATTTTTGAAAGCCGAAATTGTTTAACAGAAAATCGTTGTCGCGCCAGTCGTCCTTGATCTTTACCCAGCACTGCAGGTTCACCCGTGCGCCCAGAAACTCCTCGCACTCCACACGCGCCTCGGACGCGATTTTCTTGAGCATCTGCCCGCCCTTACCGATGATCATACCCTTATGGCTCTTTTTTTCGCAGTAGATGTTTACGTCGATGTCGATGATATCCTTGTCTCCGCGTTCCTTGAAGCGTTCCACGGTCACAGCCGTGCCGTGGGGAATCTCGTCCCGCAGGTTCAGCAGCATCTTTTCCCGCAGCACCTCCGCCACGAGAGCCTTTTCCGGCATGTCGGTGTAGGCGTCGTCCGGGAAATAGTGAGGGCTTTCCACCGCGAAAGGCAGCAGTGCGTCCAGCAGTTCCGTACAGCCCCTGTCCTCCGACACGCACAGCGGCAGCACGCCCCGGAACACGTCCAGCTCTTCCAGAAACTGCATGCGCACGGCAAGGTCTGTTTCTTTTTTCAGCGTATCCGTCTTGTTCACCGCCGCCAGCGCAGGCACTTTTTTCACGCGGATGTCCTCCACCAGCGCCTGCTCGGCTTCCGTCAGCTCGCCGTACGGTTCAAACAGCATTACCACCGCGTCCACCTCGGCCACGGAATCCGCCGTTGCTTTTGCCATGCGCTCGCCCAGCCTGGTGCGTGGGCGGTGGATGCCCGGCGTGTCCAGAAATACATACTGCACCGCACCGCGCGTCAATATACCCGTGATGCGCGTTCGTGTCGTCTGGGGTTTTGCGGTGACGATGGCCACCTTTTCCCCCACCATTCTGTTCAAAAGAGACGATTTCCCCACATTGGGGCGGCCCACGATGGCCACGAAGATCGATTTTGTCTGTTCCTGCTGCAATTATTTGCCTTCCTTCCGTTTTCCAAAAATGAACTGCCACGCCACGGCAAGAGACGCGGCCAGCAGCACCGCCAGCAGCGGCCTTGCCGCAAAGAAAGCGAACATGCGCCGGAACGCCGCGATATCCCAGAACAGGACAGCGCCGCACACCGCGCACCCGACGCTGAATACCAGCACCGCGCCCGCGGCCATGTCTTTCACCACGCCCGCAGTCATGTACCGGTCCGGCGCAGGGCGCTCCACCGTGCGCTCCAGGCTGGAGTTGACAAGCTCCAGCGCCAAAACCCCGCATACCATGAGCGTGATGAGAATGTACTCTGTTTTGCCAAAGCCGTAAAACAGCGAAAAAAGATAAACGTAAAACGCGGCGCACAGGTGGAACCGCATATTGCGCTCCTCGCGCACCGCGGTGCGGATGCCCTGGGCGGCGTACAGAAAGCTGTCCACGAAGCGCGGCTTCATCTCAGTCCACCTGGCTGTACGAAACCGTGCGCGGCAGGCCCAGCTGGATGAGCGCCGCCTCCTCCTTTTCGCGCATACGCACGGCCTCCAGGCCGCCTGCTTCGTGGTCGTAACCCAACAGGTGGAACATGGAATGCACCGTCAGGAACGCGACCTCCCGCTGGAGGGAATGGCCGTATATATTGGCCTGCTCCATGGCCCGTTCCATCGAGATGACGATATCCCCCAGCATCGCGGCGCCCGTCTCCTGATTGATGTCGTACTTGCCGTCCTGCCCCAACGGAAAACTGAGCACATCGGTGGCCTGGTCCTTATCCCGGTACTGCTTGTTCAGCTGCTGGATCTCGGCGTTGTCCACAAAAGTGACGCTGATCTCGGCAGGGCCCTCGAAATGCTCAGCCTCCAGCACCGCGTGGCACGAGCGGCGGATGAGGATGCGCAGCCCGGACGGCACCTTCACCGTGTTCTGCTTGTTGGTGATATATACTTTATGAGACATCAAAAACACATCCTTTACTTTCTGTTTCTCGCAGCCTGCGCTTTGTCGTAGGCGCGTATGATCTCCTGCACCAGCCTGTGGCGCACAACGTCCTTTTCGGAAAAATGGATCATGGCGATGCCCTCAACGTTTTTCAGAACGCCCAGCGCGTCCACAAGGCCGGAGCGGGCCTTATCCGGCAAGTCGATCTGCGTAATGTCGCCCGTCACCACGACCTTGGAGCCGGCGCCCATGCGTGTGAGGAACATTTTCATCTGTTCGGGACTGGTATTCTGCGCTTCGTCAAGGATGATGAAGGCATCATCCAGCGTACGCCCGCGCATATAGGCCAGCGGAGCCACCTCGATGAGCTGCTTTTCCAGCAGCTTCTGATAATTTTCTGCGCCCAGCATATCGAACAGAGCGTCATACAGCGGGCGCAGGTACGGGTCCACCTTATTCTGCAGGTCTCCGGGCAAAAAGCCCAGCTTCTCACCGGCTTCCACAGCGGGCCGCGTGAGAATAATGCGGCTCACCTCCCGTGCCTTGAAGGCCTTCACGGCCATGGCTACGGCCAGATACGTCTTGCCCGTGCCTGCCGGCCCCACGCCGAAGGTCACGGCATTTTTGACAATGGCGCCGATATACGCTTTCTGGCCCAACGTCTTTGGCCGCACCGGACGGCCCTTGGCTGTGATGGCAATAAAATCTCCTGTCAGGTCCTTCACGCGCGCTTCATCCCCGCTGCCGGCCAGCGAGATGCAGTAACGCACCGTCTGTTCCTCCAGCGGCGTACCGCCTGCCCGCAGCATCAGCATGGCGTCCAACGCCCTGCGGGCACGCTCCACATCCTCTTCTCCGCCTGTCAGCTTCACCTCGGTGCCGCGGCATATGGCCGTTACGCCAAAGGCCTGCTCCAACAGACGGATGTTCTCATCGCAATTTCCAAAAATGGCAAGTGCCGTATCCACTGAATCCACTTCAAGCACTGTTTCCGCCATTCCAACACCTCTTATTTTTTATTGTACGCTGCAAGTTTTTGCAGCATATTTCAGCATTCCCCAAACCGCATGCCCGCAAACGCCTTTGCGCGTTTCAACAGGCGCAAAGCCTCATGCGCGCCAGCGCATCCGGGCATGTCTGCACATGCCCGCGACCGCGCAGCGGTAGCTTTGAGACTATTATAACGCGACGCCGCAAAGCGGCTGCAACAAAACAACGCCATGCCGTTGTTTTGCGCGTTTCAACAGCCACAAAGCCCATGCGCGCCAGCGCATCCGGGCATGTCTGCACATGCCCGCGACCGCGCAGCGGTGGCTTTGAGACTATTATAGCATATTTATCAAAATTTAAAAGAGGATTTTGTACATAAGTTCTACAAATTTTTCTGAATTTTTCCTATGAATCTGCACCAATCGTGCTGTCCGCTTCCACGGCCTCCCCCTCATAGGGCACCATTTTCCCGATATCCGCCAGCATGCGCACCCGCAGCGTCAAGGTCACCGCACCGTCTGCTTCCTCAGCAGAGGGCGTTTCTTCCAGCAGTTCATAGTCGCCAAATTCCGCCCGGATGGCGTCCAGAATGCGTGAGCGCGCGATATCCTCCGCCAGCCCGGGCGTCAAATCAAAGGGCACGGCTGCGGCCTGCCGCACCTGCGTTTCCTCCACAAGCGCAGGCAGATGGAATCCGAAAGGGGCTGCCGGGCGGCGCAGCACGCGCTGGGACGCGTTTTCCGGCACATCAAGCTGTGCATAAAGCGAAAGTTCACCCCAGGGAAGGTACAGCTTGTAATAGCTTTTGCTCACGGCTTGGGGCAGTACAGGCTCCACATGCAGCGGCTGGGTATATACATAGCTTTTTTCCACCTCCGCCAGCACCTCGGCCTGAGCATGGGAATAAAGCGGACGTTCATACTGGCTCAGCGTCATACCGCTGACAAGCACCTGGCCCTGGGCCACATACTGGCCCGGCACCACGCGGGGATAGCCGTCCACCAGCTCCAGCCGCCGTATGATGCCGTCGCTCTTCGCCACTACGTTGGTGACCTCCGTGCCGATGGGCTCCGGCACCTTCTCCCGCTGTGTTTTTTCCACCACCAGACGGCCCTGCACAAAATTCAGCGCGACCCAGCCGTATTCTTCCGACCCCACAAACAATTCGCCCGCCGCGCGCACCAGCTTCTCATTGTTTTGAAACGCACCTTCATAGATTCCCTTTTCAAACAGCTGCGCGCGGGCGGATGCTTCCTGCTCCGGCGTAAAATTGTAAAAGCAGATGTTCCAGATAAGGTTGCGGCACATGCACAGCAGCAGGACGCACAGCACAAGGCCCGCCAGTATCCCCCAACGGTGACGGTATGTGAACAGCGCGAAGTATGCGCCGTATTTCTCCCGCACGCGCAGGCGGCACCGGTTCCGGCGCGCATATTTGTGCATGCGCTTGTAATCCCGCAGAGGCACTGTGGCCAGATAGCCCGTTTGTGTGGGGCGGATATGTTCGACCGGGACGCCCGCGTTCACGCAGTCGTTTAAAAAGCGCTCGCCGCGCCCGCCTGTTACCTCAAAATTCACGCTTCCCATCGCGTACCGCGCCAACCTGTTCATCAACCGCCCTGCACTCCTCCGTAACCAAAATGGATGGAAAACACCTGCCCTCGCACCGTGATGAGCGTTTTTTGGTAAGTGTCCACCACCAGCTCGTTTCCTTCGATCGTAACGCTCAGCTCGCCCATGTCCAGCTTGAGTTTTTCGGCATCGTACTGCAGGATGCTCCGGCAGTTTTCGATTTCCAGCGCGCCGCCGCAATCCACATGCAGCACCGGCCGCCCGTACAGCACGGTCTGCACCGTCTGCGTTCCAAATCCCATCGCGCGGCGAAAGGAGTAGCGCTCGCCCGGCTTCTTTTTCCTGCGCATCAGCCGCCCTCCCTACTATTTGATTCCGGTTCAATCATATATATCAGGGTGGAGGGACGGTTTATGAATATTCTTAAAATAAAACGCGCTCTGGCCGAGCTTGTGTGGACTGGCGCGCTGTTGTTTGCCGCAGCCAGCGTGTTCCTTCGCCCGGGGGCGGCGGCGGGCGGCGTACTGCGCGGGCTGAGCGTATGCTACGAGACGGTCATCCCCGCGCTGTTTCCCTTTCTGGTGCTTTCCCGTCTGCTGTTGGAGAGCCGTGCCGCAAGCGCGCTCGGCCTGCTGCTGCGGCCCTATACCCGTTTGCTTGGCCTGCACAGCCCAAAGGCCCCCGCAGCCATGCTGTGCGGCGTGCTGGGGGGCTTTGCCGGCGGCGCAAAGGCGGTGGATGTTCTGTACCGCACAGGCGAGTTAACTGCCGCTGAGGCCGCGCTGCTGCTGGTATGTACCATTGGCTCCGGACCGGGGTTCGTCGTCAGCAGCGTAGGCGCGATGATGTTGGGCAGCGCGGGCGCGGGCTGGCTGCTTTTAGGCGCACAGCTGGGGGCGTCACTTGTCTGCGGGCTGGCCGCCGCACTTTTTGTTCGCCTGCGCAAACGCAGCAGCATGGCGGGCCGTTTCCGGGCCGCCGTGGCCTGCGCAGCGCAAACGGGCAAAGGCATGCCCGCCGGCCGCTGTTCCGTCCCGCAAAAAGCACAGCCGGACGCCGTTCCGTCTCAAACGGGTTTTGTTCCCGCCGTACGGGACTCGGTCAACGCCATCGTGATGCTGTGCGGCTATGTAACGCTGTTCTCTTTTTTTGCCGCCATTGCTGTCCCCACAGGCGCAGATGCGTCCGTCCGCTTTTGGGCCACGCTGCCTCTGGAAGTCACCAGCGCGTGCCGCGCCGCCTGCGAGACTGCATCCGCCTGGCGCACACAGCTGTGCTGCGCCGCACTCAGTGTAATGGGCGCTTCCGTCTTTCTGCAGGTGCGTGCGCTGCTTGCCCCCCGTATACCACTGCTGCCGCTGCTGCTGTCCCGTCTGCTGCATTTGCCGCTCTCGTTGCTGCTGTTCGGGCTTTTGGCAAAGCTGTTTCCCATGGCGTTGTCCGCGGGCGCTCAGTGGGACGCCAGCCCTCTTCTGGCTGTGCGCATGCCGCCGGATGTAATGCTGATATTATTCGCCATGGCCGCGCTGGCCTGCGGCGCCTTACCCGTGCCCCGGTATTTACGCCGCCGCTGAAAAGGGGTATAATCAATGCAGGCCGCACAAATGCGCCCCTTCCGCAGCGCGGCCAAGCTCCAGGAAAGGAATTCACCCCCATGTTTACAAAACCGCTGTTCGGCAGGGATATCCCCCCGGCCTGTGAATACTGTTCCCACGTGGTCCGTGCTGCCGATGGTTCGCTGCGCTGTACCCGGCGCGGCGCAGTGCAGCCTTTTGACCACTGCCGTGCCTTTTCTTATGACCCTCTGCGCCGCGTGCCGCGCCGCAGGCCACAGCTCCCCACCTTCAGCCCGGATGATTTTAAGCTGTAAGAGCTGCTGCATTTTTACGCGTTTTCCGCACAACATGAAAACAGGCCCGCGCCTGTATCCCGCCCGGCGGCGTGAACCGTTCGGCAGGGTACAGGCGCGGGCCTTTCTGTTTTCAGCTTTCGTCATCTTCCCGCCAGCATCAGCCCGAAAGCCGCCAGCAGCGCGGCGCTGCACGCCCACACGGCGTGTACGCCCCAGGCGCCGGCCAGCACCGCGCCCGCCCAAGCTCCTGCACAGAACACGAGGATGACCGCACAGTACCGAAGCGCCGCACGGCCCGCCGTTTTGTCGCCGTGTGCCCAGGCGAACACATGCTCGCCTGCACTGCGCAAATTGCCCGTGCACATCGTTGTGGCATAAGGCAGGCCCCTCGTGCGCCGGAAACTGTTCACCTGCAGAGAGCAGATGAACGAAACCGTCACATTCACCACAGCGTCCGGCACGCTCCGCGGCACGAATCCCACCGCAAAAACCAGTATTGCCTCCGCCAGCAGCACCACGTGCTGCCAAGCGATATGCTGCGCGTTCGTCAGGCGCGCCTTGAGCCATTCCGTGACGATCACCCCTGCCAAAAACGCCGCTATGGGCAGAAGATAATAAAAGGCCCGCCCGTCCCGCCGGGCGGCGTACAGGGCCATCAGCACCATATTGCCTGTCTGCGCGTTGGCGAACACTCCTCCCCGCAGAAGATAGGTATATGCGTCCAGAAAGCCGCCGGTAAAAGCCAGGCACAGCCCCACACGCAGCATCTCGTGCGCCGGGGCGCGCTCCAAGGTTTCGCCTTCACGCCGCAGAAATGCGGCAATGGCATGCAGCATACTGTTCTCCCCTCTCTGGCGGGCCGTGCCCGCCGCTTGCAGACATCATTATAGCACCTTCTTTCCAAAAGAAAAGCGCCTTGAATATGATATTGTTTTTCGCAAAGCTTACTTGACATTTTTTGCAAAGCAAACTATACTAAAAGTGCAAAGCCTGCTATACAAAGGAGAACATGTCCCATGAAGACGAAAATCCCGGAACTGCGCCGTGCGCGCAGGCTGTCGCAGGAGGAGCTTGCCCAGGCCGTGGGTGTGACGCGCCAGACCATTACCTCCATCGAGGTGGGCAAATACACCGCATCTCTGCCTCTTGCCCACAAGCTGGCGCGGTATTTTGGGCTTGCGATTGAGGATGTGTTCGACTTCAGCGACCTGGATGGGGAGGAATGAATGATGATGGAACAGATCACCCTGGAGCAGTTCCGGAGAACAGTGCGCATACGCCTTCGGCTGCTGCGCGTCTTTATCCTTCTGTGCGCCGCAGCGGTGTTCTGCGCGCACTTTTGGGGCCACCGGGGCGGTGTGCCGGGCGCTCGGTTTCCTTATTATGCCGACCTGCTCACCGGCGCGCTTTCCGCGCTGGGCATCTCCGCCGCTTTTATTTGCATCCGCCTTACAAAAATGCTTCGTGACGACGTGCTGCTGCATAAGATGTATACGAAGGCCACCGACGAGCGCGAAGCCCTTTTATGGCAGAAGGCCGGACGGCAGGCGTTCTGGGTCGTTGTGCCCGGGCTCGTGCTTGCGGCGCTGGCCGCGGGCTACTGGAGCGCCACGGTATGCATGACGCTGCTGGGCGCGGCTTTGTTCACGGCCGTCACCACCAAGGCGCTTCGGTTTTATTATATGCGAAAATTCTGAAAGGGGCGTCCGGCATGAACGGCATCGAGGATCGTGTCACTTCCCTGCTCACCTGGGGCCTGCCCCTGGGCGCGCTGGCCTTCTGCGCCAGCCTTGTGCTGGCATGGTTCGGTGCGCCGGATGGATTCTGGCGCGGCTTTTGGGAGGGAGCGGCAGCTGTGCTCGTGGTTGCGGGGCTTGCCGCGCGGCTGTGGCGCAGCTTCCGCACGCGGGGAAAATAACACCAGCAAAACAGGCGGCCCGGAGCATTTTCCGGGCCGCCTGTTTTTTCGTTTCATCCTCTGCCGTCCGTTATTCCACGGCGAACTGGCTGTTGTACAGGTTTGCGTAAAAGCCCTGCTTCGCCAGCAGCTCGGCATGCGTTCCCTGTTCGATGATATGCCCGGCATTCATCACAAGGATACGGTCCGCAGACTGGATCGTGGACAGCCGGTGCGCCACCACAAAGCTGGTGCGTCCCTGCATCAGCTTTTCAAACGCCTGCTGCACCAGCATTTCGGTGCGGGTGTCGATGCTGGATGTTGCTTCGTCCAGTATGAGCATCTGCGGCTGGCACAGCATGATACGCGCGATGCACAAAAGCTGCTTCTGCCCCGCCGAAAGGTTTCCGCCGCCCGGTGCAATGACGGTATCATATCCCTGCGGCAGACGCTTGATAAAGCCGTGGGCATAAGCGGCTTTCGCCGCGGCCTTTACCTCCTCGTCCGTGGCGTCCGGCTTGCCGTAGGCGATATTCTCGCGCACGGTAGCGCATTTGAGCCAGGTCTCCTGCAGCACCATGCCGTACATGCCCCGCAGCGCACTGCGCCGCAGTTTGGCAATGCTGTTCCCGTCCACGGCGATCTCACCCCGGTCCACCTCGTAAAAGCGCATGAGCAGGTTGATGAGCGTCGTCTTGCCGCATCCCGTCGGCCCCACGATGGCGATGCGCTGGCCCGGCATCACATCCAAGTTGAAATCCTCAATGAGCGGCACCGCCGGAACATAGGCAAAGTCCACATGGCTGGCCGTCACACGGCCCCCGCAGGCCGTGGGGGCAAGGGCGTCCGGCGCATCCGGGCGTTCGGTCGGCTCGTCGATAACGGCGAACAGGCGCTCGGCGCTGGCCACAGCCGTCTGAAGCTGCGTCAGCACGCCCGTCACCTCGTTGAAGGGCTTGGTGTACTGGTTCGCATACGTCAAAAAGCAGCTCAGCTGGCCCACCGTAATGGAACCTCTAATGGCCGAGATCGCGCCGATAACACCTACCGCCGCGTAGACGATGGCATTGACAAAGCGCGTGCCCGGATTCGTCACAGAAGAATAAAACACGCTTTTCAGGCCCGTGTCGTACAGCTCATCGCTGATGGTGTCGAACTGTGCGAAACAGCGGTCCTCGTAGCCAAAGGCCTTTACGACGCTCTGCCCGGCAACCATCTCGTTGACAAAACCCGACAGACGGCCCTGCGCAGCGCTCTGCGCCTTGAAAAAGCCTGTTGTGCGCCTGGCAACGAAGCCCGCAAAAGCAATGGACACCGGCGTCACCAAAACCACGACCAGCGCGATGACAGGATTCAGCACAGCCATCACCACAAGCGTGCCCAGAATGGTAGCCACTCCCGGCAAAAGCTGTGTCAGGCCCTGCAGAAGCCCCTCGGCTACAAGATCCGCATCGTTGACCATTCGGCTGATGATGTCGCCGTGCGTGTGGCCGTCGATGTACTTCAGCGGCGTGCGGTTCAGCACGCGGAATGCTTCGCCGCGCATATCATTGGACGCCCTGCTGGAAATCTTGCGGGTGCAGACATTCATTACCCACTGGCTGGCTGCGGCCAGCAGCACCGAAATTCCCAGCAGCGCCAGATAGTACAGTACGCCGCGCAGGTCCACCTGCCCCGGGCCGAGGATGTTGTCGATGGCGCGCCCTGTGAACACCGGCCCAAGCAGGGTAAAAAGCACATACAGCAGCGCGCTGGCGCAAGATGCCGCAAACGCCGCGCGGTAGGGCCGCACGTAGGTGAGGATGCGTTTAACGGTTCTCCGTTTCATGCGCCCACCTCCTCTGTTACAATGCCCTGCGAACGGCAAATTTCTCGGTAAACCCCGCAGCTTTCCAAAAGCGCCTCATGGGTGCCGAAACCGCACTGCCGCCCGTCGTCCAGCACAAGGATGCGGTCCGCGTTTTTGATGGTGGACGCCCGCTGAGAGATCATCACGACCGTCATATTTTCCGTCTGCGCCCGCAGCGCGCGGCGCAGCGCCGCATCGGTGGCGTAGTCCAGAGCCGAGGCGGAATCATCCAAAACCAGGATATCCGGCTGCTTCGCCAGTGCCCGCGCGATGGTCAGGCGCTGCTTCTGGCCGCCGGAGAGGTTTTTGCCGCCTTCCTCTACGGGAGTATCCAGGCCGTCGGGCTTGCCGCGTACAAAATCGGAGCCCTGGGCCACCTCCAGAGCCTTCCACAGCGCGCTGTCCGGCGCGTTTTCCGCGCCCAGCTGCAAATTGCTGCGCACCGTGCCGCTGAACAGCTGCGCCGCCTGCGGCACAAGACCGATCTTGGCGTGCAGCCGCCGGGAGGTATATTCCCGCACATCCGTGCCGTCCACGCGCACCGCGCCGCCCGTCACGTCGTAGTCCCGCGTCAGCAGACGCACCAAAGTTGTTTTGCCGCAGCCCGTGCCGCCGATGATTCCCAGCGTCTGGCCCGGCTGTATGGAAAAGCTGACGCCCTCCACGGCGTCCTCGCCCGCGTCCGGATAAGCGAAACGCACGCTTTCAAACTCAATGCGCGGCGCACCGGGCTTCTCCGCGGCGCTTTGGCGCGGCTCCGGCATAGAGCTTTCCTGTGCCAGCACTTCGCTTACGCGCTTCGCGCTGGCCAGCGCCTTCGTGAGGATAACGATGATGTTCGCCAGAACGATGAGCGCCAGCAGCGTCTGCGTCATATAGTTCACCATGGCGATGATCTGGCCCTGCTCGATGCCTCCGTCCTGCGCAAACAGGCCCCCGAACCAGACGATGGCCACAATGGCAAGGTTTGCGATAACCGAAGTGATGGGGTTGAGCGCCGCCGAGAGCTTGCCCACGCGGATGGTAATGTCCGACAGCGTGTCTCCCGCCTGCTGGAACTGTTCAATCTCGCTGTCCTGCTTTGAAAAGGCACGAATGACCCGCGCTCCCTCCAGGTTTTCACCCGCAAGGCGGGAGATAACGTCCTGCTGGCGCTGGATACGGGTGTATTCAGGCAGGCTGCGGCTCATAACGCGGTACAGCACGAACACGATGAGCGGTGTAGAAAGCAGAAACACCAGCGCGATCTTCCAGTTGATGGTAAAGGCCATCACAATGGAGCCGACGGTAAGGAACGGCGCGCGGATGGCCAGGCGGATAAACATGTTCACACCCGTCTGCACCTGATTCACGTCGCTGGTGAGGCGCGTAATGAGCGAGTTCGTGCCCACAGAGCCATACTCGGCCTGGGACAAGCTGAACACATGGCGGAACAGGTCTTTGCGCAGGCTGCGGCCGAAGCCCTGTGCGCACACAGCCGCAAAATACTGGCACGTCAGCGCGCAGGCAAGGCCCACCGCACCCAGCCCAAGCATAAACAGGCCGTGCGCAACGACGTATTTCACGTCGCCGTTTTTAATGCCCACGTCGATGATATTTGCCATCAGCAGCGGCACAAACAGTTCCAGAACGGCCTCCGTCAGCTTGAACAAAGGCCCCAGAACGAGCTGCCTGCGGTAACCGTCAAAATAGCGGAACAGTGCTTTCAAACTTTCACATCCCTTTTCTCAGAAGCGTTTTTCATTCATAGTTATTTTATCACAGCATTGCCCATTTTCAAGGAATGGATATTCTTTTTTCCAAAATTGAGGAATCAGGCCCTTCTGCCGCGTTACGAGAACGACGTGTTTTCAGGCATACCGCAATGCACGGCGCCCCGCAGGGCGGGAAGGAGAGCGACAGATGTATAAAATACTGCTTGTGGAGGACGACCCCACCATTACCGAGGTGCTGGAGCGCCAGCTTGCAAAATGGGGCTATGAAGCATCTCATGTAACAGATTTCCAACACGTTCTGGAAACGTTTGTTCAGCAAGCGCCCCACCTTGTTCTGCTGGACATTTCGCTTCCCTTTTACGACGGCTATCACTGGTGCGGCGAGATCCGCAAAATCAGCAAAACGCCCGTGCTGTTCATCTCCTCCGCCAGCGACAACATGAACCTTGTGATGGCGCTGAACATGGGCGGGGACGATTTCCTGGCCAAGCCCTTTGACCTGAACGTGGCCATTGCCAAAATCGAGGCGCTTCTGCGCCGCACATACGATTTCGGCGCCGGTGTAAACGCACTGGCCTGCCGCGGTGCGGTGCTGGATCTAAAAGACGCCTCGCTGCACTACAACAGCCAAAAGCTGGAGCTGACGAAAAACGAGTTCCGCATTTTGCAGCTTCTGTTCGAGCGCCGGGGCCGCACGGTTCCCAGGGAGGACATCATGCAGGCCCTGTGGGAAAGCGACAGCTTCATCGACGACAATACCCTCACGGTTAACGTGGCGCGCCTGCGTGCCCATCTGGCGGAAATCGGCCTGGAGGGGTTCATCCGCACACAGAAGGGCCTGGGTTACCTGGTGGATGAGACATGACGGGCGCACGGGAGCTTCTGCCTGTATTTTTCAGCTACTGCCGCCGTATGCTCCGGGCGTTCCTGCTGGTGGCGCTGGGCGGCGCCACGCTGTTCGTGGTGACCATTCTGTACCGCGCGCCGCTGGAGCTGCCCCTATACACATGCTGCCTTGTAGGCGCTGTGGGAGCCGTGTTCTTCTTTTCCGGCTTTGCCCGGTATTACCGCCGGCATGCCGCGCTGCGCATGCTGCGTGCCCAGTGCGCCACCAAGCTGGCGGCGCTGCCTGCACCCCGGGATATTTTGGAGAAAGACTATGGCGATATCATTGCCGCTCTGGAGCGCAACCGTCTTTCTGCCGCGGCGGACGCCGCCCACCGCGAAGCCGATGCGACGGAATATTATACGCTTTGGTCCCACCAGATCAAAACCCCGCTGGCGGCCATGCGCCTTCTGCTGCAGGAAAGCCCGGATATCCCTGGCCGCAGCGCCTTTGCCCAGGAGCTGTTCAAGGCCGAACAGTATGTGGACATGGTGCTGGGCTATCTGCGCATTGGTTCTATCCATGCCGATCTCTCGCCGCAGGAGGTCCCTTTGGAGGCCCTTGTGCGGGAGAGCGTAAAAAAGGTGTCCACTCTGTTCATCCATCAGAAAAGCACAACGCTGCAGATCAGCTCCCTGCCGGGCACGGTCCTCACGGATAAAAAATGGTTCTCCTTTGTGCTGGAACAGATCCTTACCAACGCGGCCAAGTACACGCCGCGCGGCACGGTGCGTGTGTATCTGGCCAAGGACTCGCCCGATACGCTGGTCGTCGAGGACACGGGCCTTGGCATCCGCGCAGAGGACCTGCCCCGTATTTTTGAGCGCGGCTTTACCGGCTACAACGGGCGCGGCGGCCAGCGCAGTACAGGGCTGGGCCTGTATCTGTGCCATGAGGTGCTGCAAAGGCTGGGGCACACGATCTCCATCCGCTCCGAGCCGGGAAAAGGGACGGCGGTGTGCATCTGCTTTGCCCGCGGCACGCTGGTGGTGGAATAATCGCTTCGGCGCACGGCAGGCGTTCATCGTCTGGCGCGCGCCGTTTTTGTCTGCTGCCGCAGGTGCATTCCTTACGGTTTTGTAAGCCGGAACGCGCCAATCGTAAGCGTATGTTATGGCAGGCGTGGCGGACAGGATACTATAATGAAAGCACACCGGAGATCCGGAACGGCGCGGGCGGACAGCCGGCGCTATTTTTTGAGGAGGCTGCTTTATGCCATTGCTTGAAGTTGAACACTTACAAAAGGTATATACCGCGCGCTTCGGCGCAGTACAGGTAGAGGCCCTGCGGGACGTAAATTTCACCGTAGAGGAGGGCGAATACGTCGCCATCATGGGCGAAAGCGGCAGCGGAAAAACCACTCTGCTGAACATCCTTGCCGCGCTGGACAAGCCCACCAGCGGCGCAGTGCGCCTTTCGGGCGGGGATATCACCAAAATCAAGGACAGCAAAATGTCCCAGTTCCGGCGTGAGCATCTGGGCTTCGTGTTCCAGGATTTCAACCTGCTGGATACGTTCAGCCTGCGGGACAATATCTTTCTTCCGCTTGTGCTCTCGCACAAGGGCCACGCTGAAATGGCCGCCCGCCTTGCGCCCATCGCGCGGCAGCTCGGCATTGAAGCTCTGCTGGACAAGTACCCTTACGAAGTCTCCGGCGGGCAGAAACAGCGCGCAGCCGTGGCCCGCGCGCTTATCACAAAGCCGGAGATTGTGCTGGCGGACGAGCCTACAGGCGCGCTGGATTCCAAGGCGACCACAAAGCTGCTGCGCATGTTCGGCGAGATCAACCGCGGCGGCCAGACCATATTGATGGTGACGCACTCCACGCGGGCGGCCAGCCATGCGGGCCGTGTGCTGTTCATCAAGGACGGCGTGGTGTTCCATCAGCTTTACCGCGGCAATATGACAAGCGACGAGATGTTCGCCAAGATCGGCGATACGCTCACCATGCTGACGACGGGAGGGGCGGACCGTGGCTAACGCGCTTTACCCCAAACTGGCGCTGACGAACCTTGGCAAAAACAAAAGCACCTACTTTCCCTATATGCTCACCAGTATCGTATGCATCATGACGTACTATATCATGCAGTCCATCGCCATGAACGAGGGGCTGATGGAGGTGCCCGGCGCCGCCATCGCCATGACCATCTTTTTTCTGGGCACGGGCATTATTGCTGTTTTCTGCATTGCGCTGATGTTCTACACCAACAGCTTTCTCATCAAGCGGCGCAAAAAGGAACTCGGCCTTTACTGTGTACTGGGCATGGAAAAGCGGCACGTTGCGCTGGTTTTGTTTTTTGAAACGCTGTTCACCGCAATTGCGTGTCTGGCGCTGGGGCTTGTGTTCGGCGTATTATTCTCAAAGCTGCTGTTCATGGCGCTGCTGTATCTGCTGGATTTCGCAACGCCGCTGGCGTTCTCCGTCTCGGTGCCGTCGCTCATCACCACTGTGGTGCTGTTCGCGTGCATCTACGGCGCGACACTGCTGTACAACATGGTGCACATCCGCCTTGCCAACCCTGTGGAGCTGCTCCACGGCGGGCAGAAAGGCGAAAAAGAGCCAAAAACCTCCTGGCTTCTCACCTTTGCGGGCCTGGCCGCGCTGGCAGGCGGCTATTTTATCGCCGTATATTTCAAAAGCCCGCTGAATGCGCTTTTGCTGTTTTTTGTCGCTGTATTCCTCGTCATTCTAGGTACGTTCTGCCTGTTCACCGCCGGCAGCATTGCTCTGCTGAAAGCCCTGCGGCGCCGCAGGAATTTCTATTACAGGCCCAACAACTTCATTGCCGTCTCCGGCATGATGTACCGCATGAAGCAGAACGCCGCCGGCCTTGCGGCCATCTGCATCCTTTCTACGATGGTGCTCGTCACGATCTCTACTACCGTAAGCCTGTACATGGGGCGCAATGACATGGTGACAAGCATGTACCCCAGAGAAATTTGCAGCAATTCTACCGCAGCGGAAAATGCGCCGGCGGTTCAGGATGCTTTTGCACAAAGCACCCGGGCGCTGGGCCTGGAAATCAAAAATCCCATCGCCGGCCGCAGCCGCAGCCTTAATGTGATTTCTGTCGACGGTTCCTACGAAGACGCGCCTGCTTCGGTGAGTTCCGGAGAGGTTGTTGCGGTCTCACTTGTCCCTCTTTCAGACTATAATTCTACTTTCGGCACAAACTTCCAGCTCGCTTCCGGCGAAGCCCTTGCCTATCCCACGGGAAACTTTGTGCTTTCGGATACTGTTACTCTCGGCGGGCAGGCTGTTCATATCGCACAGCGGCTGGACGAGAGCCCTTATATCGGCTCCGGCAACTACACCGCCATAACCGGCCTTATCCTCGTTGTTCCGGATGAAGAAGCCACTTCCCTGTACCGTGCCATGGGCGGAACGCAGGAACAGTTCGCTTACAGCGCCGCCTTCGACGTGGACGCCACGCCGGAGCAGATCGCCGCATTGCAGGAGGATCTATGGACGCGGCTTAACGGTATCTGCGGCATTTATGCCCGCTCCGAGCTATATACCGAGTGGAACGCCATGTACGGCAGCTTCCTGTTCCTTGGCATCTTCCTGGGGTGCCTGTTCCTGATGGCCACGGTGCTGATCATCTACTACAAACAAATCAGCGAGGGCTATGAGGATCACGACCGGTTCCGCATCATGCAGCAGGTGGGCATGAGCCGGAAAGAGGTCAAACGCGCCATCAACAAACAGATATTGCTGGTGTTTTTCCTGCCGCTGCTCATGGCTGCGCTGCATATGGTGTTCGCCTTTGAGATCATCTGCAACATGCTTCTTGTGTTCGGAATGGTGAACCGGCTTTTGTTCTTCGGCTGCACGGCCGTCACATTTCTCATTTTCGCCGCCGCGTATGTGGTGGTATACCGCATTACCGCGCGCACCTATTACCGCCTTGTGGAGGCATGACGCCTCTTTGCTCCACTTCAAAACGAAAGGATGAAGCCCTCTATGAAAACCTTTGGAAAATGCATCCTCGCCCTGCTGGGCGTTGCCGTCCTGCTGTTCTGCATCGGCAAAATGAAAGCGCCCGACGAAGCGCTCGCATACCGGGAGCGCCGTCCGGATTAACGCCCGGAGCGGCAGCCGCAAAAAAGCGCCCCGCGCATCGGTCCGGTGTCCGTCCGGCCGTGCGCGGGGCGCTTTTGGGTCACTTGTGGTATTTTCCGCCGTGGTTGATGGAAAACGCGCGGTAAAGCTGCTCCAGCAGCATCACCCGCGCAAGCTGGTGCGGAAATGTCATTTTGCTCATGGAAAGCCGCAGAGACGCCGTCTGCTTTACGCTGTCCGCAAGCCCGTGGGACGAGCCGATCACGAACGTCACGTCCCCCGCGCCGCTGCCCGCGCGCTCGTCCAGATACGCGGCCAGCTCCTCGCTGGTTTTTTGTTTTCCTTCGACGCACAGCGCCGCCAGGCCGCTGCCCTTGGGCACGGCAGCCAGAATGGCGCGCGCCTCTTTTTCCAGCGCCTTGCCGATGACGGCGGGCGAAGCGTTTTTTTCCGCAATGGGCTCCTCCGGCAGCTCCACGATGTTCAGCCTGCAATAGGCCGAAAGACGCTTTGCGTATTCGGCGGCGGCCTTTGCGTAATAATCCGCGTTCAGCTTCCCCAGCGCGATGAGCGTAATGGTCTGCACAATGCTTCCCTCCTGTTATCCGGCTGCCGCCGCACGGCGCGCTTAAAATTCAATGATGGGCGATACCTCGTGGCGGCGCGCCGCATTCACAACGCAGTCCCGCCCCGGCACAACGCCCGCACTCAGCAGCGCGGCGCGCACGCTTTCCAGCGCAAGCTCCGGGGTATTGTTCTCCTGGCTGATATGGCACAGCGCGAACCTTTCACATCCGTTTTCCAGCAGACGCACCAGCGTGGCCGCGTTCTCCTCATTGCACAGATGCCCGCGCTGGGACGCAATGCGCGTTTTCAGATAATATGGATACGGCCCCGTCATGAGCATATTATAATCATAATTGGCTTCCAGCGCCACCACATCCGCCAGCAAGAGGTTCGCCAGCACCTCGTCGCTCACATAGCCAAGGTCTGTTGCGACGCCTGCCACCCGGCCCAAAGGCGTGGTGATGCGGTAACCCCGGCAGGCCACAGAGTCGTGGCTCGTTTCAAAGCTCTGCACCGCAAAACCGCACACGTCCTCGGTGCGGCCGTCGATGTCTATCAATTCCGCGCCCGGCGGCACAAGACCCCGGCAAGCCAGATAATCCAGCGTGGCCGCGCTGCCGTACACCGGCACAGGGTGATATTTTAAAAAGATGGCAAGACCGCTCACATGGTCCGAATGCTCGTGGGTGACAAGGATGCCGCCCAGGTCCGCCAGCGGCAGCCCCAACCCTTTCAGCGCGTTCTGCGTCATGCGGCAGCTCTTGCCCATATCCACCAGTAAGTAACGGCCGTTTTCCTCCACCAGGGCGCTATTGCCCGAGGAACCGGAATACAGCGTGGTAAAACGCGCCATGCGCAGCCTCCCTTTTAACATTCAAAAACGGAAGGAGCCGAAACGCTCCTTCCGTTCTGCTTTTTGTAAGCTTACAGCGCAGCCTGCCGCAGCACGCCCGCAGGCTTTTCCACCCGCTTGATGTCCGCGCCAAGCCCCCGCAGCTTTTCCACGATATCCTCGTAGCCGCGTTCGATGTGGCAGATCTCGTCCACTTCGGAAACGCCGTCCGCCGCCAGCGCCGCAACCACGAGTGCCGCGCCCGCGCGCAGGTCCGCCGCGCGCATGGGGGCCGGCAGCAGCTCCTGCACGCCCTCAATCACAGCCACGCGCCCGTCCACCTGGATGTTCGCGCCCATACGGGTCAGCTCATCCACATAACGAAAACGGTTTTCCCAAATCCCTTCGGTGATGATGGACGTCCCCTTTGCCAATGTGAGCAGCACGGTCATCAGCGGCTGCATATCGGTGGGGAAACCGGGATGCGGCATTGTTTTGATATTCAGCGGCTCCAGGTCGCCCGTGCGGTACACCCGCAGGGAATCGTCGAACTCCTCAATGGTGGCGCCCGCCTTTTCCAGCTTGCTGGTGATAGGTTCCAGATGCTTGGGGATGACATTTTTGATGAGCACGTTGCCGCCTGTGATCGTGGCGGCAACCATGTAGCTGCCCGCCTCGATCTGGTCCGGGATGATGGAATAGGTGCAGCCGTGCATCTGCTTGACGCCTCGGATCTTGATGACGTCGGTGCCCGCGCCGCGCACGTCCGCGCCCATCATATTCAAAAAGTTGGCAACGTCAACAATGTGGGGCTCTTTGGCCACGTTTTCCAGCACGGTCTGGCCCTCGGCCATCACAGCCGCCAGCATGGCGTTGATGGTGGCGCCCACCGAAACGGTATCGAAAAACACGTCCTCGCCGCGCAGGCTGTCGGACTCCACACTGATCATACCGTATTCCACCGAGTCCTTCGCGCCGAGGGCTACAAACGCCTTGAGGTGCTGGTCGATGGGGCGCGGGCCGAGATTACAGCCGCCGGGCATGGCCACGGTGGCTTTGCCGAAACGGCCCAGCAGCGCGCCCAGAAAATAATAAGAGGCGCGCATCTGGCGCGAAAGTTCGTTGGGCACACTGGTGGCGGTGATATGGGCTGTGTCGATCTCCAGCGTGTGCTTGTTGATGACGCGCACATGCGCGCCCATGGCGCTGAGGATGTCCACAGAGGCGCTGACGTCGCTGATATTGGGCAGGTTCTCGATCACACATTTACCGCCTGCAAGAATGGTGGCCGGCAGGATGGCGACCGCCGCATTTTTCGCGCCGCTGATCTCGACTTCGCCCACCAGCGGTTTACCGCCGTGAATGACAAACTTTTCCAATAGACGTACTCTCCTTTGAGCGTTCTTTATAGGATCGGGCCGAAAGGCCGCGCATAGAGCGCATGGTAACTTTCTTAGTATACACTAATTTTGCGCAGATTAAAAGCATAAATGCATATTCGACAGGATTTGGCACAAATTAACTGAACGTGCGGAAAGGCTCTGTCACAACCGCACTTATTATATCCATTTGCCGGGCTTTTTGCAACAAAAACGGCATGATTCGTCAATTTTTTGTCACCAATGTAAAGGCCGGGCGCTGTACGCCCGGCCTTGTGTGTCCACGAACGGCACTCGGTCAATTCTCCGCGCGCCTACGCCGCCTAAGCGGGAAGCACGCCGGTGAATTGCGTGGTGCATCCTTAGGGCATGACATACCTTCGGGTATCTGTCCACTGGCCATTCACCTGGATCTCAAAATGGCAGTGGTTGCCCGTGGAATTCCCTGTGGAACCCACGCGCGCGATAGGCTGGCCCTTCACTACATATTCACCCTGCTGCACCAGAAGCTCGGAGCAGTGCGCATACACAGTGGCGAAGCCGTTGCCATGGTCGATCTTGACAAATTTTCCGTACGTCCACCATGCCGTGCCGCGCGCGTCTGTCGCAACTTCCACCACGCCGTTATCCGCCGCAACAATGGTCGTACCGTAACGCGCCGTGATATCCGCCCCGCGGTGATAGCGTGAGGCCCAGCGGCTGATGCCCTTATAATCCGGTACCGGCCAGGTGAATTCACCTGTCGCCGGGTCTCCCGCAGTGCCGCCGTAGGGGTTATACGTGCCATACCGCGTGATCTGCGGCACCGCCTCCACCAGCACGGTCGGCTCACGCGTCTGAATGCGCTGTACCTCCTGGCCGTCGATATAAACGACGTCCTCGTTTACTTCCTCCAGGCCCGGTGAAGTCTCCTGCTCCACCACTTCGCGGCCCCACTCCAGCTCGGGGTCATTGATGACCTGCGGCTCGGCCGCAGTTTCAACGGTGCGGGTCACATTCTGCACTGCCTGCACGCCCAGCATATCCCAGCCCACCAGGATATTGCCGTCGGAAAGCTCCACGGGAGCCGTTCCGTGCAGGCGCGCCAGCAGATCGTCCAGCGTGACAATGGTGCTGGTGAAATACAGGCCCGGCTTAAGTTCCACATTTTGCTGGAACTCCACACGCCAGCTGTCGTCATTCTCATGTCCTTCGTAAAGAGGCTCTTTCAGAGCCTCCAGCGCCTGTGTCAACGCGGCGGAATCCGCCGTAACGCCGATGAACTCCGTATTGACATAGACGCCTGTCGCCTCGCGGAATTCAGCAGATGATGTCTCGATGATGCGGTCCGTCAATTCGCCTTGGGAATACAGCGCCGCCTGATCCACAATGGTGAGCGTATATTCCGGGCGCGCTTTCCAGTCCTCGCCCGTGTCCACATTCTGGATGCGGTCCAGAATATCCGCGTGCGCCGCATCATAAACGCTTTCGTTGGCAATGAAGCCCACGAATTCGCCGCGGAATTCCACCCGCAGTGCAAAAGTAGAGGACAGAACACCGTCCACGGTAACGAGCAGCACGCCCAGCGCGGCCGCAGGCAGCAGATACGCCAGACCGCGCAGGAGCAGGTGCTTGTACGCCAAAACGCCGCGGAAGAAATAGGCAAGTCCTTTGCCCGCCGGCGAGCCGCCGGCCTCCCGTTCTTCACGCACTACCTGGCGGATGTTGCGCAGCCCGCTGCGCATCTGCCGCCAGGGGGCGCGCAGATCCTCCCATACAGCGGCAAAAAACGGCCGCAGAATATTGGCGCCCAGCGCCAGCATCCAGCACACGCCGTGCCAGAGCGCCAGTACGGCGGCGCGTGCGCCGCGGCCGAAGTTCAGCAGAAAATATTCCGAATGAAGGCCGACATAATAAAACAGGCGGCCGATCAAATGCAGGAAAGCACGCACGGATATCTCGTCGTCCGGGATATACCTGCGCCAGCGTTTCCTTGCAGCCATACGCCCCCTCCTTTCCGGGTCTCCGTGGGGATATGCCAGCCGCGCAAAGCGCGGTGCAGAAACAGGCAAATGTCCGGTTCCATCTGCATCCCCGGCACAGGAGCGCCGGTCAGAGCGGGGGTCCGAACTTTATTATTATACACTATTTTGCCCACGATGCAAGTTTAATCCCTTTCCAGCGCGGCGACGCATACCTTTTTTCACATTTGTATCAACACACGGAAGGGGTCAAATGCCGAAATCTTCCGCCCGGATGCCGCACGCCGCCAGCAGCGCACGCATGTCTTCGGGCAGCGGCGCGTGCACTGTGTGCGCCGCATTCTCCCCCGGCAGGCCAAACGATACCGCGCCGCAGTGCAGCGCCGGGCGCGCCATGTGCTCCGGACATCCGCCGTACATGCCGTCGCCCGCCAGCGGATGCCCCCGGGACGCGAAATGCACACGGATCTGATGTGTGCGCCCCGTGACGGGCACCACCCGCAGCAGTGTGTGCCCTCCGCCCCGTGCCAGCACCCGGTATTCCGTGCGGCTGGGCCGCCCCCGGCCGCACACGCACCGCTGAATGATAGACCCGTGCGCCAGCGCAATGGGCGCGTCGATGGCGCCCTCCTCCCCGTCCACCAGCCCCTCGGCCACGGCATAGTACACTTTTTGCACCGCGGCGGCCAGCAGCGGCGCGGCATAGGCGTTCATCGCGCACAGCACAAGGCCGGAGGTTCCCCTGTCCAGCCGGTTCACCGGACGGAACACGGCCGCGCTGCCCCGCGCTGCCATCCGGCCGCGGAAAGCGTTGGCCAGCGTGCCGTCCGCATACCCCCGGGTGGGATGTACCGTTTGTCCCGCGGGCTTGTTCAGCACCATTGCATGGGCATCCTCATACAGGATATCCAGCGGCAGCGCCTGGGGCAGCACCTCCGTAGGAGGCTCTGGAGGCAGCGCAAAGGAAATCCGCTGGCCCGCTGAAAGGCGCATATCCGTGTGTACGGGCGCGCCGTCCCGGAAAAAGCCGTCCGAGGCCTTCACGCCCTTGGCCAGCGCTGCCGAAACACCGCGTTTGCGCAGAAAGTCCCGCAGCAGCATACCGTTTTCCTTTTGCTCCACCGTAAATTCCAGCGTCATGCGCTCCGCTCCTTTCCCATGGATGCCCCGCCGTCCCGGCAGGCAAAAAACAGGGGCCGCTCTGTGCGGCCCCTGCCCGGTTTTGTACGGTTGATGCTTAATACGCAATACCCTCGGCGAGCATGGCGTCGGCCACCTTGATAAAGCCCGCCACGTTGGCGCCCACCATCAGGTTTCCTTCCGCACCGCATGCCTTGGAGGCGTCATAAGCATTGTGGAAAATATTCTTCATGATATTCTGCAAACGCTCGTCCACTTCCTCGAATGTCCAGGACAGGCGCAGAGAGTTCTGGCTCATCTCCAAGCCGCTGGTGGCCACGCCGCCCGCGTTGGCGGCCTTGGCCGGGCCGTAGAGCATGCCGTTTTCCAGATACACGTTGATCGCCTCCGGCGTGGAGGGCATGTTCGCGCCCTCGCACACTACCTTGCAGCCGTTTGCGGCAAGCAGCTTGGCGCTGGCCTCGTCGATCTCATTCTGCGTGGCGCAGGGCAGCGCGATATCGCAGGGGATGCTCCAGATGCCGCTGCAGCCTTCGTGATACTCGGCGGCGGGCACCGCCTTAACATACTCGGAGATGCGGGCACGGCGAGCCAGCTTGATCTCCTTCACCACATCCAGGTCGATGCCGTTTTTGTCGTAGACATAACCCGTGGAATCGGACAAAGCCACGACCTTGCCGCCCAGCTGGGTGGCTTTCTCCGTGGCGTAGATGGCCACGTTGCCGCTGCCGGAGATCACCACCGTTTTGCCCTTAAAGCTGTCGTTTTTCATGCAGTTGAGGGCTTCCTCGGTAAAGTAACACAGGCCGTAGCCGGTGGCCTCCGGACGCACCAGGCTGCCGCCGTAGGAAAGGCCCTTGCCCGTCAGCACGCCCGTCACTTCGTTGCGCAGGCGTTTGTACTGGCCGAACATATAACCGATCTCCCGCGCGCCCACGCCGATGTCTCCGGCGGGCACGTCGGTAAACTGGCCGATATGCTTGGAAAGCTCCGTCATAAAGCTCTGGCAGAAACGCATGATCTCTGCGTCGGATCTGCCTTTCGGGTCAAAATCGCTGCCGCCCTTGCCGCCGCCCATGGGCAGGCCCGTAAGGCTGTTTTTGAACACCTGCTCAAAGCCCAGGAACTTAATGACGGACGCCGTGACGGAAGGATGCAGGCGCAGGCCGCCCTTGTACGGGCCGATGGCGGAGTTGAACTGCACGCGGTAGCCGCGGTTCACATGCACCTTGCCCGCGTCGTCCACCCAGGAAACACGGAACTGAATGAAGCGTTCCGGCTCCACCATACGCTCCAGAATGCCTTGCTGTTCCAATTCGGGATGCTTTTCCACATAAGCCTCCAGGCTCTCCAGCACCTCGCGCACAGCCTGCAAAAATTCGGTTTCGCCCGCGCTGCGCCCGCTTACTTCGTCATACACGCGCGCCAGATAATCGTTTTTAAACATAATCTTTCCCCTTTTCCTGTTGCCCGCGCCCAAGGCGCGGATATTTATAAATTCCCATACATAAAATTATACCCATTAAATGGCATTTTTTCAAGAGAAAATTGCAGTTTGTGCGCCGGTATTGCAAATGCTGCAAAATGTGTGCTATACTAAGATGCCCAAACGAGTAAAACATACGGCGGCGGGGCGTTTCACGCGCTCTGAGGAAAGTCCGGGCTCCACAAGGGAATGGTAACTGCTAACGGCAGCCGGGGGTGACCCCAGGGATAGTGCAACAGAAATAGACTACCCGCGTTTTGCGCGGGAAAAGGTGGAAAGGTGCGGTAAGAGCGCACCAGCGCGCTTGGTGACTTGCGCGGCTCTGTAAACCCTACCAGGAGCAACGCCCATATGGGAACTATGCGTGCCCTGCGCGTTCCCGGAGGCGGCTGGAGCTGCATGGCAACATGCAGTCGAGATAGATCGTCGTTTAATACAGAACCCGGCTTACGGTTTAGTCGTTTGGGCAAAAAAGCCCCCGCTGTTCGCAGCGGGGGCTTTTTTGCATCATGTCCCGGGCAGCGGCTCGGTGCCGAAATATTCACAAATGGCTTCGTAATACAGCCGGGCTGCGCGCCTGCAGCCGTCGTCCGTTCCCCAGGCCGCCACATCGGCCTCGCTGGTAACAAAGCACTGCTCCACCAGTACGGCGGGACAATCTGTTTTTTCCAAAAGGCCAAAGGTCTGCTCGGAGTAAACGGTGCTGTCGCTCTCCTCCACCACCTGCTTTTCGTAGCCGCTTTCATCGTCGCCCGCATAGTAGATGTAACGCACGCCCGCGTTGCCGCGCAGGCGCTGGCCCGCCGCGCCGAATTTATCGGCAATGAGATGCGCAAAGCGCAGCGAATCCTCGTGATGGGTGCGCCCCGGCGGCTGCGGATAGCATTCCAGGCCATAGGAATCAGAGGAATAAGGGTCTGAATTGCCGTGCACGGAGAGCAGCAGCGAAGCGCCTGCGCTGTTTGCCGCGGCCGCGCGCTCGGTGTTTTTGGAAAATGTATCCGCCGCGTGGGTGCGCACGGGCGTATAATTCTCGTCCTGGGTGAGCCAACCCTCCAGATATCCGATCGTTGCTTCTGTGAGCTGGATCTCGTTGATAACGCCTTCCGCGCCGATGTCGGTGCCGCCGTGGCCCGCGTCGATGGCAATGGTATAGGGCGGGCCCTCATGGGGCGCCGCGGCCGTGGGCAGAGCGGCGCTCTGCCCGGCGGCGCCGCCCTCCGTCCCGGCGGGCTGGGCAGCGGACGTTTGGCGCAGCACGGCCAGCAGCACGATGGCCAGCGTCAGGCAGGCAAGCCCCAGTGTGACAAGCCGCCTGCGGCGCTTCTGGCGGCGGCGCGCCGCCGCACGTGCGCCGCGCACGGTGCGCGGGCCGGGCGCGGCCGGATATCCGTAAGGCCCCGGCTGCCGCACGCGGGCCGCTCTTTGTCCCCCGCTTTGGGGCGGGACACGCACGTTCGCCGCATGCCGTGCGGGACGGCGCGCACGGCCTCCCTGGTTGATATTTCTGTACTCCGTCTGCACGCACACCCGCCCTTTTTCGCCATTTTTTGATAGTTTAACACACAAGTGTGTCGAAATTGTATCATGTTTTCCTTAAGTCTATCTTAAATTTTGACTCCGCATGTCATTTTACAAACGTTTTACAGGATATGGCGGCGCAAGGGCGCTCATTCTCCTTTTAAATAGGTGTCGTTTGTAATCCGATAGGCACGCAGCGGATATCCACCGAAATCATAATTGACGTATGGCTGAAGGTAATATCCCCGGTAAAGCTGATAGGTTTTTCCGCTGTCGCAATCGACCCACAGGCTGATGTGGTTCTCTCCGCTTTCCTCTATCTTTCCTTCCAGCTCCGCACGGACCTCCGTCACTGCCGCGCCGCCGACGAGCGCACTGCCGGAAAGTTGTTCCTTTGCCTGCTGTTTCAGCTTCTCCACTGTCCCGGCATAGCTCGCTTCGGTTTCATCCCAATAGCCATAGCTGCCCGCAGCGTCGGGGTCTGCCCTTTGGATAAAGCAGGCCGGAACCGCCGTCGCCTGCATGGCCGCGATTTCTTCACTGCCAAGCGTATAATCCACGGCGATAAACTCGCCGGTCGTCGCATCCAGCGTGCAGCTGATGGCGTTGGTGCTGAACAAAACGCCGTCCGCAGCTTCCTCCCGGCTTACATGCCAAATGGCGCGCATCACACCTCCGCCTGCTGGATGATAGCTCATGTCGGAATCGCTTTCAAAACATTGCAGCAGTAAGGTGTCCTGCGAAAGGTCGAACCCATACAGCTTTTCAAACAGGGAGCCCGCAAGGTTTGCCGCCTCCTGCGCGGATACAACCGGGTCCAGCGCAAGCTCTGCTTCCAATCTTTTTTGGTTGTCTGCCAGATCCTGTTCAATGCGTGCCTGCCTTGCCTCTACCGCCTGCTGCGCTTCCGCCAGGGAAGGATATCCCGCCGCTTTGACGGCTTCCTCCCCTTTTGCAATCAGCTCTTTCGCATCGTTCACTTCCTGCTCATAGGCCTCCCGCAGCATTTGCAGAGTTTCCTCCGCATTTTCCGCCTGCCAGTAATACGCATAGTTTTTGCCGCCGCCCGCTTCCTGCGCAATGGCCTCCTGCGCGGCGCTGGGCGGCGTCAGGTCGTCGCTGGTCACAACGGGCCGGCTCTCCTGCGGCGCACAGGACACCAAAGCGCTCATCGTAAGCGCCGCCGCCAGGCACGCCGTAGTAAATCCCGTCCAAGCGCTCCGCATCTTCCGCACCGTTCTGTTGCTTTTCTTCATCGCAAGCAACCTCCTTTCGATGCTCCCAGTATCCCATGAAACTGTTGCGGCATTTTCTTCAAGATGTCATCAAGCTGTAAATATTACGGCGGCCGTGGTGCCCGCGCCCGGCGCGGAGGTAAAGGACAGCGCCGCGCCATGGCTCTGCGCGATCTGGAAGCACAGCGCAAGGCCCAGCCCCGCGCCGCCCTGTTCCCGGCTGCGGGCCTTGTCCGGCCTGTAAAACGGTTCGCCGATGTGCGCCAGCGTCTCCGCGTCCATGCCGCGGCCCGTATCCTGCACCGTGAGCGTCAGGCGGCCCGTCTCCCGCCGTGCGCAAAGGCGCACACTGCCGCCCGGCCCGCATGCCTTTACAGCATTGTCCGCCAGGTTCACCATCAGGCTTTCCAGCAGCGCCGCTTCTCCCTGCACCGTACAGGCGTCCGCCTGCACCGGCTCCAGCGCCACGCCCCGGGCAGCGGCTTTGGGTGCGACGGTGCGTGCCGCCTTTTTCAGCAGAGCGGGCACGTCCACAGGCTCCCGCGCCGCCTGTTCGCCCCGCAGGGCCGCCATTTGCAAAAGGCGCTCGCTCATCACGGCAAGGCGGTTTGCCTCCTCCACGATGTACTGCGCAGCCTCGTATTTTTCCTCCTCGGACAGCTCGGCCCGCTGGATGTATTCAGCATAGCCGCCCACAGCCGTGAGCGGTGTGCGCAGCTCATGCGCTACGTTGTCCACAAGCTGCTGCTTGCGCCGGGCCGTTTCACGCAGCTCGGCCACGTTCCGTTCCACACGGGCCGCCATCTCATTCAGCGCATGGGCAAGCTGGCCCACCTCGTCCCGCGTGCGCTCCGGGCTGCGGGCCGTGTAATCGCCGTCCGCCAGCCGCCCGGCCACCCGGGCCAGCCGCTCCATGGGGCGGGAAAGCCCCCGCAGCACAACGTACAGCGCAGCCGCCAAAACAGCGAACACCGCCGCGCCTGCCAGCAAAAATGCCCGGCGCGTCTGCGCCCACTGTACAAAAAAGGCCTCCATGTCAAACGCACAGGTGGCGGCCACATCCTCCGGCGGGGCGGGCAGCACGGCGGAGATATACAGCACATGCCGCCCGCCGGACAGCAGTACCGTATGCACGCGCTGTCCCTCGGGCGGCACCTCAGGCAACGCGGAATCCGGCTGCGGCAGCTCATCCGCCCATACGTCGCCCGCCTGCGCCACACGCAGAAAAACGCCGGAGCGTTTCAGCTGCCCGGCGTAGTTCTGCGCCAGACGCGGCAGCGCCTCCGGCCTGCGCGCCTGCACTGCGGCGGCGTCCGCGGCAAGGATCTGCGCCACGGAATGCTGCTGCGCCAACAGCTTGCCGCATTCGGCTTCAAACGCACGCTGCTGACTGACGGACGCAATGGCCGTTGTGCCGCCGCCCAGTGCAAGCAGAAACAGCGCCAGTGTGAGCAGATAGGTCTTTTGCCAGAATTTCAGCCGGACGCTCCCGCGTCCCTTTTCCATTTTGTTCCGCAAGCGCCGCGCCTCCATTTTCGGGAGCGCCCGGCGCGCTCCCTATTCCTTTGTGCTCAGCCGGTAACCGAGCTTGTACACCGTCTGGATACGATCTTCAAAGCCCAGCTTTTTGCGCAGCTTCTGAATATGTACGTCCACGGTTCGGGTGTCTCCCTCATAATCGTAGCCCCAGGCCAATTGCAGCAGCTTTTCCCGGGAAAGCGCCAGATTCCGGTTGCGCACCAAAACGCCCAGCAGCATAAATTCCTGCGGCGTAAGCGCCACCTCGCGCCCGGCAACGAACACACGGTGCGTGCCGAACTCCACATGGCAGTCGCCCAGGTCGAACACCTCGGCCCCGGCGTGCACGCGGCGCAGCACGGCCTCCACGCGGGCCAGCAGCTCCAATATCTCAAAGGGCTTCACGATGTAATCGTCGGCGCCAAGGCCCAACCCCTGCAAACGGCTGGAAAGGTTGTTCTTCGCCGTAACGAAAATGACGGGCAGCGCCGGGTCCAGCTGTTCCTTTACTTCAAAGCCGGAGCAGCCCGGCAGCATCACATCCAGCAGCACAAGGTCGAACCGCTCGGCCCCTGCCATCTCCAGCGCACAAGGGCCGTCGAAAGCCTGCGCCGCTGTGTGGCCCACCAGCATAAGGTTGCGTTTGACAAGCTCACTGATGGGGCGCTCATCCTCCGCGATCAATATTTTCGCCATAAAGCGACACTCCTTTTTTCCGATCCCCATTATCTCTCAGACTTGTTAGAAAGTTGTAATGGGCGGCGGCGCGCCGGTGTGCCGCGCGGGGAGGCTTTTTCCCCTGCGCACAACAAAAGCGCCGCACGTCATATAGACGCGCGGCGCTGCCGTTTTGTTGCAAAAAGTTTACAGTTTCGTCATTCCATGCCCAGGATCGCGATGCCCACGGCAGCCACCGCAATAACGGCGTACTGCGCCTTCGACAGCTTTTCCTTGAGGAAAATACGGCTCCACACCAGAGACATGATACAGTAGGAAGAGATCATGGGCGCGGCCACGATGGCGTTTGCGCCGATGGCGAACACATAGGCGAACTGGCCCGCGGTCTCGCACAGGGCGGCGGCCAGCTTGGGCTTTTCCGCCGGAAGGCTGATCTTCTGCTTTTTGACGATCACCACATACACAAACGCAAAAACGGCCATCATCAGAAACGTCAGCTCATAGGCGATGTTCGCCTGCTCCTCGGCAATGACGGTATCCAGCAGGAGCGCATCCGCAAAGGTGCCCAGGCCGTCGATGATGCAATACAGGATAGGGAACAGAATAGCCAGAAAGCTGCGGGTATGCTTTTTGTCGGGCGTATCGCCCTCCTGGCGGCGCAGCGCATCATCCTGCTTCTTTTCGATATAGGAAAGCGCGAATACGCCCACGCATACCAGCGCCACCGCGAAGAACTGCAGGCCGGACATCGTTTCCTTCAGAATGAAGAAGCACAAAAGGGCCGCTACCGCGCCCGAGGAATTGCAGATGGGCGAGGAAATGGAAAGCTCAATGTACCGCAGGCCCGCATAACCCAGGATCATGGACAGGATATACATAGCCGAGGCGGGCAGATAGGTGACGATATCCGAAATGCTGAACGGCGTGCCCGTGGCGATGAGAAAGAAGGCGTGCGCGCCCATTACAACGCCCACAGCCATGACCATCTTCCAATGGCTGTATTTATCGTCGGGCCTGGAGCCCAGCTTGGAGAACAGGTCCGAACCGCTCCAGAACAGAATCGCAATCAGGGAAAGAATAAACCATGTCATATGTAAAACATCCTTCTAAATTTTATAAAGGCACACAGCAAAACAAAGCCTGCGCACGAGGCGCGGGCGGCTGCATGCGGGTGGCCGTGCGTTCAGAAGGATGCGGCCGGGGGCGGCCTGCGGGGAAACCGGGTATTGTGCCAGCACTGGGTACGCCGGATGCTGTTTCGTGTCATGAAAAGATGCCGCCTCCTTTTGCCGAAAATTTGCAAGCGATTCATTCTATCATGAACACACAAAAAAGCGCAAGTGTTTTGCTGCAAAAAACGCTTGCCGGCCCACAAAGGGCCGCCAAGCGTTTTGCGTGCGCCGGTGCCAAAGCCGTCATCCCACAAAGGCGCTTTCTTCCGCAGAGGCTCCTTCGCGCTCCGCGTTTCCCCGCTTTGGTCAATGCACCACGACGGCGCGGCTGCCCATTTGCCTGAAGCATTGCAGAAACGCAGCCGCGTCCACTCTGCGCCTGCCCTGCAGCGGGTCTGCGATGGTGCAGGTATCCCCGTCCCACCCCGCAAGCACGACGCAGTGCAGATTGACATAAGGCACGTAGGTCTCGCCCGTATCCGCCAGCAGCCAGGTGCAGCCTCCCGTGCGCGGTGCGGAAAGGTCTTTTGTGATCCACACGATCACAGGGTCTCCGCCGCGCAGATACTGCAAAAGCCCCTGTCCGGTAACGCCTGTTATATCCGCCGCACGCAGAGCCGAGCCCTGCGCCGCCAGATAGGCGTTCGCCCCCTGTGCCACCGGCTGTGCGAAGCAGTAAAAGCCCAGGCCCGCGGCCGGGTCGCCCGCATAGGCCAGCTCTGGGTCAGGCCCGGTGCGGCCGTCCGTGGTTTCTTCGATATCGCCGCGCGGGATATAACCATAGGCAAGGTCCAGCTTGTCGGCGGGCACGCCCTTATATTTCAAAAGAGCCGCCAGGCTGGCGGCCTCGCAGCCGTTGGGCAGCTCCGGGTTTTGCAGGACCGTCCTGACCGGGAGCTGCACTCCGAACCGGCTGCGTGCCCTTCCATACAGACGGAACGCACACAGCAGCGCCCCGCAGCACAGCGCCACAGCGGCAAGCCGCCGCCATGCGCCGGGCTGTGTTTTGCGCGCATGAGCCGGTTTGTAAAAGACGGCGGCACGCCCGGCGCGCTCCGTCAGAGCATTCCGGCCCTGCACGTTCCGCGAATGGAGCGTCACCTCCCGATCATAAACGGTCTGCATTCCCATTCCTCCCCTTTGGGCAGGCTGGCTCCTGCCCTTTTTTCCAGATTAGCGCGCGTTTGTTTCAAACTTGTCGCCTTTTTGTATCCGGCATGTTACCGTGCTGCAAAAAGTTTTCCGTTCAGGCCAAGGGGACGGTGACGGCGTTCGCTTCGTCCAGCGCGATATCGGCCAGCTTTGTATAGCGGAGCTGCACCGCGGAAGAAAGCAGCGGCTCATCGTGATAGAAGTCCATTGTATAAACGACGTTGCCCGTCGCGTGGTCGGTGTAGCTGTCCACAATGCAGGTGCGGGCCTGTTCTTCGTCATAGGCGGGCGAGCCGTCCGCGCCGCACGGTTCAATCTCCAGGCCAACCATCCCATAGGCCTGCGGGCCGTAAGGCGCCAGCGTCAGTTCCAGACGGCGGCCGTCCAGCACAAAACTTTCGACCGTATAGCCAGAGAGGTTCGTCACTTCCAGCTTCGCGCCCCGCTCCAGCGGGGCGAGGGCCTCCTGCGCCTGCGCCGTGCCGCTGTAAAGCACCGGCACAAAGGTCAGGCTGTCTACGCCGTCCGCGGGCTTCACAAACTCGTACAGGGACTCTTCACCAACGGTCCAGCCTGACGGGCGCATCCAATACATCCAGTTTCCCGCGCTGTCCCGCACGGCGTATTGTTCCAATGAAGTATAGCCATCCTTTTGCACGACATCGCCTTCACCGATGCCGCCGGTGAAGTGTTCATCCACAACGGCGACGGCTCCCAGCGGGGAAACGCTGAATTTTTTGAGGTCCAGCTTGCTTTCACCCAGCGTGAGCACCTGAGGCTCCGCATTTTTCACCGCGCCGCGCGTGGACGTGATATCCACGCCGCACTCCAGCGTCCAGTCGCCTTCCGTGCCCAGCAGCGTCTGATATTTCTCCGCACCCGCGCCGTCCGCCGCTGGGCGCGTGGCATAGCTTGGAAGAATCTGCATGGCAAAGCTGTCCGGCAGCGTATCATTTACCAGAATGCGCCGGGCATAGCACACGGTATCGTCGTCCTGGAAATAGAAGTTGAGGCTGTCGTTCAGGGAGTTATCGAGACCGTATACCGCGTCGCCGACACGGACCACCGGCCGCGGCATGTCGTTGTACGCGAAAGCCCACCGATCCGGCATCTGCCCGTCGAACAGCGCGTTGCCGTCTCCGGCGGTGTTCGCCTCCTGCAGCTTTGCCCGCAGGCCGGTCGCCTGCATCCGGCCGAAAAGATTGATGAAGTTGTCGTCCACGCTGATGTTGTCCACCGTGAACGTAACGCCCGCATCTGTCTTTTCCAGCGCGACTGCGGCGTTGTATGCTTCAAATGTATTCTGAATGGAATCCAGCGTCGTGGCGGCGTCTGTCCGGAAAAAGGCGATGGCACCCTCAATCATGGGCAGCAGCTCCCCCGTTGCAGCCAGCACGGTAACGGGCAACGCCACGCACAGCGCCGCGGCCGCCAGCGCCGTACGCAGGACGCGCAGGCGGGGCCTCGCCGGACGCGCAGGACGACGCTCTGGCAGCGCCGCGTATGCCTCGCGCAGGCGCATCTCCACAATTTCCGGCACAGGGCCCGGATCCAGCAGGGAGCGCATTTTCTCTTTTTCATTTCCATATCGTGTCATACTTCGTTCTCCTTTCTCAAATAGGCTTCGCGGAACCGCGCGCGCCCCCTTGTAAGGCGCGTGCGCACTGTGTTTTCGCTCACGTCCAGCGTCCGAGCAATCTGTTTGACAGGCATGTCATTGAGGTAGAACAGCGTCAGCACCAACCTGTCGTTCTGCGAAAGCTTCTGCAGCGTACGTTTTACATCCATTGCTTCCTCCCCCTGCTCTTCCGCAGCCTGCTCGGGCAGAAACTCCACAGGCGTCTCCCGTTTTTTTCGGCGCAGGATATCATAGCAATTGTAAATGAGCACCCGCGTGAGCCACGTTTTGCAATAGCGCGGCGCCTCCAGTTTCGGCAAGCTGCGCCATGCCTCCAAAACGGTTTCCTGTATCGCGTCCGCCGCGTCCTCGTCGCTGTGCAAAATCGCGCGGGCCGCGCGATAAAGCGCGGCTTTATACTGTTCCATCAGCGCCACAAAAGCGTCCTTGTCCCCACGCTGCGCCCTCCGCACCAGTTGATCGGTCAACCTTTACACCTTCCTTTTTCTTTGTGATCACGCCTATTAGAGCTGCGAACCTCCCAAAAGGTTACACCTGCGGCAAAAAAACTCAAAGCTCCTTTGCCGTGCGCAAAAAAGCTCCCGGCGGCGGGGGCACAGGCTTCTTCGCCTGCGCCTTTTCCCGCCGCCGGGAGCCATCGTCTGCCGTTCTGTGCTTTTACAGCGCCATACGCATAGGAACGTGGGGATACCCTTCGTCCAGATACGGTTCACCGTACGGCGCAAAGCCAACGGCCTCGTAAAAGCCCTGCTTGTCGTACTGTGCGCCCAGCTCCAGCGTGCGCGCCCCCTGCGCCCGCGCCTTATCCGCCACGGCCGCCAGCAGCAGCCGGCCCACGCCCTGCCCGCGCAGGCCCCGCTGTACGGCAATGCGCCCCGCATGCCACACGCCCGGCGCGTCCGCAAACACACGCGCCGTACAGCGCGCGGCCCCTGTTTCGTCCAGGCCCAATACATGCAGGGCGTTCTTGTCCTGCTCGTCCCTGTCCGCCTCCAGCGAAAAGCCCTGCTCGTCCACGAATACCTCTTTGCGCAGCCCATGGGCCAGCGCCATGCGCGCTGCGTCGTCAAACCCAAACCATTCAAAGTGCAGCGTCAATTTTATTCCTCCCTCCGCGGCGCGGCATGCGCCGCCTTTGGGGAATATTGTAGCCGACGGACGTTAAAAAAGCAACAGCACACGCAGCAGCAGCATGGTGACCACGCCCGGCGCGCCCAGCACCACGGCTACAAACGCCGTGGCGTAATTAAGCGCGATGGAAACGCCCGTGTACCCTGCCAGCAAATTCACCGCGCCCAGAGATGCGGCCCCGCACACCGCGCTGCCCAGCGCCCGCAGCAGCGGCCGCTTTGCCTTGGATGCTGCCAGCACTACGCCGATCACGCTCATCAGCGCCGCGAACACTCCGATGGTCTGTACCAGGATCATTTTCCTCACCTCGCCACAGCATATGCGGACAAGGCCCCCGGTATGACACCCGGATGCGTCCGGGGAGCAGCCGCCGCGGCAGCGCTTTTCCCGGGCGCGCAAAAGCCCCGGCGGGTACGGCTGTTTGCCGCACGCCCGCCGGGGCCCGCCGGGCCGGAAGCACCGGCTCCTTCCGCTACTGTTCCTGTGCCGGAACGAAATCCACATTGCCCTGAGAGACATCCACGCCCGCCACACGCACGCGCATGACGCCGCCCAGCCGCCATTCCCGGCCGGACAGAATATCCCGCAGCGCCACGCCCTCGGTGAGCGTAAGCGCGTTTTCCGAAAGCGCCTGCGCACGCACAAGGCCTTCTACGGTATTGGGCAGCTCCACATACAGGCCGAACTGCGTGACCGACGAGATCACGCCGTCGAAATCCTCTCCCTCGAAGCGGCGCATGTATTCGGCCTTGTAGCAGTCCTCCACATCGCGCTCCACCGTCATGGCCAGCACCTCGCGCTCGGAGGACTGCACCGATGCTTCGGCCGCGAACTGCGCATATTTTTTCTGCACCGCGCCGTCGTCCATACCCGCGCAAACGTCGGAAAGGATACGGTGGATGGCAAGGTCCGGATAGCGCCGGATGGGCGAGGTGAAGTGGGCGTAATCTGCCAGCGCAAGGCCGAAGTGGCCCTTGGGCTGCGGCTCGTACTTTGCCTTGGCCATGCTGCGCAGCACACTTGTGTGCACCGGGCGCTCCAGATTGGTGCCCCGGGTATCGGCCAACAGCTTCGCAAGCTCCAGCGTGGTGGGCGTATCGCCCGCAAAATGGAAGTCCACACCCGCCGCCGTCAGCGTCTGCTTCAGCTTTTCGATCCGCTCTGGGTCCGGCGCTTCGTGCACACGGTACACGAACGGCAGCTTCAGCCGCCGCGCCAGCGCCGCCGCCGAGGAATTGGCCAGCAGCATAAATTCCTCGATCATCTGCTCCGCCTCGCCGCGTTCGCGCTTCACCACGTCCACACAGCGGCCCGCCTCGTCCAGCACCAGCTTTGCCTCGCCGCTCTCAATATCCATCGCGCCCCGGGCTGCGCGCAGCTTGGCCAGCTTGTGGTACAGCTCGCGCATCAGCGGCAGCTCCTGCGCCACGGCGGCGTAACGCTGGCGCAGCGCGTTGTCCGCCGTGCCGTCAAAAATGGCGTTCACCTCTTTGTACACACCTTTCACGCGGGAACGGATGACGGATTTCACGAACGCGTAATCCACTACACGGCCCGCGGCGTCCAGCTCCATCATACAGGAGAATGCCAGCCGGTCCGCGCCCTCGTTCAGGCTGCAGATGCCGTTGGAGAGCTGGCGCGGCAGCATGGGAATGACGCTGTCCGCATAATATACCGATGTGCCCCGCGCAAACGCCTCGGCGTCCAGCGCGCTGCCGGGGCGCACATAATGGCTCACGTCCGCGATGTGTACGCCCAGCCGGTATCCCGTATCGGTCTTTTCCAGGGAAATGGCGTCGTCGATGTCTTTCGTCTCGGCGGAATCTATGGTGAAGACAGGCATGCCGCGGTAATCCCTGCGGCCCGCCGCCTCTTTTTCCCCCACGGCCGCGCCCTCGTATTTTTTCGCTTCAGCCTTTGCCTTGAGCGGGAAATGGCGCGAGAGCCCCGCGCCATACAGCAGTGCCTTTGCGCACTGCTTGGCCTCCTCGGCGCTGCCGAAGCGCATGGCTACGCCCGCCCGGTGGTCCTCGTGGGAATCGCCGCGCTCCAGAATCTCCACCGCAGCCTTTTCACCGTCGCGCGCGCCGCCGTCGGCGCTCTTTTTGATATAGATGGGGCAGTGCGGACACGCGTCCGGCACCAGCGCCAGCCTGCCCTCAATGGTCTCCACCGTTCCGGTAAAGCGGTTGTTTTCCTTCACCACGGCCAGCACCTCGCCCTCGGACGAGCCCTCTACGCGCGGATGCTCGAACAGCGACACCAGCAGCGTGTCGCCGGGCATGGCTCCCATCAGGTATTTGCCCGGAATGAAGATATCCTGCCCGTCGGGCTGCACAGGCCGCGCGAAGCCAAACTTGCCCGCCAGCTTCACCAGCGTACACTCCACGGCGTTCCCTGTTTTCGGGTCCGGCACGGCGTACACGCCCTTGCGGCACACCACCTTGTTCCGCTCCACCAGCTCGTCCACGGCGCGGGCCACTTTTTTGTCGTTGCCCAGCTTCGCCTTCAGCTCTTTCAGGCGGCGCGGCTTCTTTTGCAGCTCTTTCAGTATTTTTGCTTTGATTCCCATAATATGCTCCTTACTCCACACACATAACAATACTTTTCCCCGGTCTTCGGAGATATATAGCAAAAAAGCCCGCCAAAAGCTGGCGGGCTTTTTTCTGGCTTATTTCAGATAGATGCTGATGACGCCCACCAGGATAGCGAGCACAAAGAACACGATGGCCGCATACTTGGTGTATTTGGCAAGCATGGCATTGGAGGAACGCGAGCGCCCTTCGTTGCCCATCATCTCACCGCCGGCGATCGCACCGGACAGGCCGTTGCCCTTGGATTCCTGGAACAGAACCATCACGATGATGGCAATGCTGCACAAAATCAGCAAAACACCGCTGATAATCTCTAAAACACCCATTTTGAAACCTCCAGTTCATTCGCGTAAATAACTATACCATAGCCCGCGGCAAAAAGCAAGCATATTTCTCGCGCGGCGCGCGGGTTTGCAAGGCCTTTCGTGTTTTATCCCGTCCTTTGGCGCGCCCGGCGCCCGGCCGCGGGGCAAATTTGCAAAAAAGAGCGGCTTTTCCCCGCGTTTTGTGGTATGCTATTAACAGCCGCCGGTGCGCCTGTATGGGCGCACCGGCCATGCGCGCGGCGCACCCCCGGGGCGTCCCGCCGCTTTCTAAAAAACGAGCAAGGAGAGATCATATGATTCACCGCCGCAAAGCCGGCCGCGCGGCCGCCGCCGTGCTGGCCGCCTGCCTGCTGTTTTCCGCCTGCGGGCCGAACCTGTTCCAGACGCAGGCCGAGGAACGCCCGCCCGTTGTGCATGCCGATGTGGATTTCAGTACGCTGGAGTACACACGTCCCGACCTGGACGCGCTGAACGCGAAGATCGACACAGCGCTGGAGCAGGTCTCCGCTGGAGACAAGGAAGAAGAAACATTGGCCCTCTACGACGACATTCTGGCGGATATCAGTGAGCTGGACACCATGAGTGCCATCGCCGGCATCCGCTACAATATCGACCTTACGGACGAATATTACGAAGCCGAGGAGCTGGCTCTGGACGAAGCATACACCCGTCTGGACAACCGCATGAACGAACTGACGGGCGCGATCCTGGAATCCGGCTACGGCAAGGCCGCCCGTGCGCGCTGGGGTGACGGCTTCGTGGAGCGTTACGGGGTGAACAGCAAGCTCAATTCTCCTGAGATAGAAGAGCTGAGCATACAGGAACAGGCCCTTGTGAGCGAGTATCAGAAGCTGTCCGCCACCGAATATACGACCGAGCGCGACGGAGAAGCCGTGACGCTGAACGATCTGGATCTGACGCAGGAATCCGATATCGCGCTGTACTATGCGATCTATGAAAAACGCAACGCAGAGCTGGGACAGATCTACCGTGAACTGGTGCAGCTGCGCGTGGAGATCGCCAAAAAGCTGGGTTATGACAGCTACACCGATTACGCCTATGACCTCCTGGGCCGCGATTTCACCAAAGAGGATGCGGCCGCGTTCAGCGAAAAGGTCAAGGAGTACCTGGCCCCCATCAGCGACGCGATCTACAACCGCTATTACAGCGATATTGCCGCGGCACAGGCCCGCACGGACGTTACCTTTGACGACGGCATCCCTGTGCTGGAACAGGCGCTGAAGAACGGTGGATATCCCGCCGCCATGAGCGACGCGCTGACCTACATGCTGGAACACAACCTGTACAGCTTCGGTGGCGGCGCAAACAAAATGGCTGCGGGCTACACCACGCTGCTGAACCGTTACGCCGCGCCGTATATGTTTGTGAATACCGATTATTATACCGACCCGGGTACACTGTTCCACGAGTTCGGCCACTATTACAACTTCTACCTCATGGGAGAGACGCTCTGGAACGACGGCAACAATCTGGATCTGGCGGAGATCCACTCCCAGGGTCTGGAAGTGCTGATGTTCGACACCTACGAGGATATGTACGGCGAGGACGCCTCCTATATCGAGTACGCACAACTGATGAACCTGGTGGATTCCGTACTTCAGGGCTGTGCCGAGGACGAATTCCAGCAGGCCGTGTTTGAGGACCCGGACATGCCGCTGGACGAGATGAACCTTCTGCATGCCCAGATCTATCAGGACTACATGGGTTATCCTCTGGTTTACGAGTGGGTGGATATCCACCATCATTTCGAAACGCCGTTCTACTATGTCAGCTATGCCACCTCCGCCGTGTCCGCGCTGGAACTCTGGGCCGACGCGCTGGAAAACCGGGACAAAGCCATGCAGATCTATGATAAGCTGACGCAATATACCATCAACGTGGAATATCTGGAAACACTTAAGGAGGTGGGGCTGAGCGACCCGTTCTCCTCCGATTGCGTGCAGCGCGTGGCGCAGGCGCTGAATGACGAGATGCAGCTTTCCGGCAAGCCGGGCTCCAAGGCCGCATGACCTTTATTCCGCCACCATTCCTTCGTATCAAAAAAGCCGCCGCGGCTCCCCGTTTCAGCGGGAGCCGCGGCGGCTTTTTTGATTCCGTTTTCCGGGCCCTTACAGCAGCTGCATCTGCTCGGCGGTGTCCTCGCCGCGCAGGATAGCACCTGCCGCGGGCAGCGTACGCACGCGGTAGCGGTGCGGGTCCGCCAATTCCAGATTGGCTGCGCGGCGCACATGGATGATGGACTGGTTCTTTTTCAGCGTAACAACGTTCACACCTGCGGTATTCTTTGTCTGCTTCGCGGGCACCTGGGCCGAATTCACCAGCAGCATGCGGCCTGCGCTGGTGTAAATGGCAAGCTCGCATTCCTCGTGCAGGTGTGCCGCGTACACCAGCGGCGATTTGTCGCTGAAGGCATTGAGCAGCTTGCGCCGGTTCTGCTTGGTGGCGTAGCTTTCCATGGGCACCTTTGCCGCTTTGCCGTTGGCAAACAGGAAGAACATATGGCCTTTGTAATCCGTTGTAAGGGCCATATACACGGGCGTTTCGCCCTCCTCCATGCCCAGCCGCGCGGCGATATAGTCGCCCATCACGCTGGCCTTGCCGTCGTCAAAATCGCCCACGCGGCACTTGTACACCTGGCATTTGCTGGTGAAGAACAACAGCTCGGCGTTGTTCTTCGTTTCCATCTGGACGGTGATCTCGTCGCCCTCCTTGAGCTTTTGCTCACCGGACATCCGCAGGGACTGCGGCGTGATCTTCTTAAAATATCCTTCGCGGGTATAGAACACGGTAACGGGATAATCCGGCATGCCTTCGTCCTCGTCCTCATCCTCGGGCAGCTCCGCCTCGTACAGGATCTCGCTGCGGCGCGGCTCGCCGTATTGCTTGGCGACCGCCGCCAGTTCGTCGATGATGACCCTTTTGATTTTTGCCGGGCTGTTCAGGATATCCTTCAGCCGGGCGATGTCCGCTTCCAGGTCCGTCGTTTCCTGTGTACGCCTGAGGATGTATTCGCGGTTCAGGTGGCGCAGCTTGATCTCAGCCACATACTCTGCCTGCACCTTGTCGATGCCGAAGCCGATCATCAGGTTGGGCACCACCTCGGCTTCCTCTTCGGTCTCGCGCACAATGCGCACAGCCTTGTCGATATCCAGCAGAATGGCCTCCAGGCCCTTGAGCAGATGCAGGCGCTTTTCCTTGCCCTGCAGATCGTAATACGTACGGCGGCGCACGCACTCGGTGCGGAATGCGGCCCACTCGCCCAATATCTCGCGCACGCCCATCACACGCGGCATGCCCGAGATGAGGATATTGAAATTGCATGGGAAACTGTCCTCCAGCGGCGTCATGCGGAACAGCTTCTGCATCACCTTGTCCGCGTCCTGCCCGCGCTTGAGGTCAATGGTCAGCTTGAGGCCGTTGAGATCCGTCTCGTCGCGCATGTCGCTGATCTCTTTTACGCGGCCGGATTTTACGAGCTCGGCGATCTTGTCCATAATGGCCTCGATCGTGGTCGTGGGCGGGATCTGGGTCACCTCGATCATATTGCCGTCTTTCTGGTACTCATATCGGGCGCGCACGCGCACGCCGCCCCGGCCCGTCTCATAGATCCTGCCGATATCCTCCTCATTGTACAGGATATAGCCGCCGCCCACGAAATCCGGTGCGGGCAGGGTGGAGCGGATGTCATGATCCGGGTTCTTAAGCAGGGCAATGGTGGTCTCGCACAGCTCCGCCAGGTTGAATGAGCAGATGCTGGACGCCATACCCACGGCGATGCCCAGTGTGTTGTTGGCCAAGATCGTCGGGAACGTGACGGGCAGCAGCGTGGGCTCCTGCGTGGTGGCGTCGTAGTTGTCCACAAAATCGACGGTATCCTTGTCGATGTCGCGGAACAGCTCGTTGCACACCTCCTCCAGCTTCGCCTCGGTATAACGCGAGGCGGCGTATGCCATATCCCGGCTGTACGCTTTGCCGAAGTTGCCCTTGCCGGAAACGAAGGGCACCAGCAGGCTTTCGTTTCCCCGTGCCAGGCGCACCATGGTATCGTAAATAGCCTGGTCACCGTGGGGGTTCAGGTGCATGGTGCTGCCCACGATGTTGGCGGACTTTGTGCGGTTACCCTTCAAAAGGCCCATGTCATACATCGTGTACAGCACCTTGCGGTGGGCCGGCTTAAAGCCGTCGATCTCCGGCAGCGCGCGGGAGACGATGACGCTCATGGCGTAGGGCATATAGTTGGTTTCCAGCGTCTGGGTGATGGGTTCTTCCAGTACGCTGCCCGCGTCCAGTATCTCTACGCTGTCGCCCAACTGCGGGCGCGCGGCTGTTTTTTTCGGCTGTTTTTTCTTTGCCATCTGTTTTCCTCACATCTCAAGAATTGTGCGGCCGCCGAACGGGTCCAACGTATGGCCCTTGGGGCAGGCCGCGGACGCGGCTTGTTCAGCGTCCGTCCGGGAAGGACGCATCCGTCAGGACACGTCCAGCTCATCCAGATATTCGTAGCCATGGTTGGCGATATGCTCCTTGCGGCCCGCCAGGTTGTCGCCCAACAGCAGGTCAAACACTTCTCCCGTGCGCTTTGCATCCTCCGGCGTTACCTTGATGAGGCGGCGCGTCTCGGGGTTCATCGTCGTCAGCCACATCATCTCTGCGTCGTTTTCGCCAAGGCCCTTGGAACGCTGGATGGTATACTTTGCACCGCCGATGCGTTTCAAAAATTCAGCCTTTTCCGGTTCGGTATAAGCAAAGTACGTCTTGCCCTTGCTCTCGATCTCATACAGGGGCGATTCCGCGATATACACATAGCCTTCCTCGATGAGTGAAGGAACAAGACGGTAGATCATCGTCAGGATCAGCGTGCGGATCTGGTAGCCGTCCACATCGGCGTCGGTACAGATGATGACCTTGCTCCAGCGCAGGTTGGCGATGTCAAAGCTGGAGAGATCCTTTTTGCCCTTGCCGCCCAGTTCCACACCGCAGCCCAGCACCTTGATGAGGTCCGTGATGATATCGCTTTTAAAAATCCGGTCGTAATCCGCCTTCAGGCAGTTGAGGATCTTTCCGCGCACGGGCATGATGGCCTGGAATTCCGAATCCCGGCTGGTTTTGACGGCGCCCATGGCCGAATCGCCCTCCACAATATATATCTCACGGCGGGCAAGGTCCTTGGAGCGGCAGTCCACAAATTTCTGCACGCGGTTGGCGATGTCTATCTGGGCGGAGAGCGTCTTTTTCGCGCCCTGGCGCACCTTGTCCGCATGCTCGCGGCTCTGCTTGTTCACCAGCACCTGCTGGGCCAGCTTCATCGCCTCGTCGGGCTTTTCGATGAAGTACACTTCCAGGTTGTGCTTGAGGAACTCCGTCATGGCCTGCTGAATGAACTTGTTGGTGATGGCTTTTTTCGTCTGGTTCTCGTAGCTCGTCTGCGTGGAGAACGAACTGGAGACGAAAATCAGGCAGTCCTGCACGTCGGTGAAGGTGATCTTGCTCTCGCCTTTTTTGTACAGGTTTTTCGCCTTTAAAAATGCGTCGATCTGGTTGACGAAAGCCAGCTTCACGGCGCGGTCCGGGCTGCCGCCGTGCTCCAGCCAGCTGGAGTTGTGATAATATTCCAAAAGCTGATTTTTATTGGAAAAACAGAACGCGGCGCTCATTTTGACCTTATAGTCCGGCCTGTCCTCCCTGTCGCGCCCTTCGGCGGTGGACTGGCAGAACACCACGGGGGTCAGGCTTTGAAGGTCGGCCACTTCCTCCACATAGTCCTTGATGCCGTTTTCGTAGCAGTATTCCGTTACTTCCTTTTTCTCGCCGCTCTCGTCGGTGAACACAAAGGTGACGCCCGCGTTGACAACGGCCTGGCGCTTGATGACGTCCTTATAATATTCACTGGGCACGTTGATATCGGTGAACACTTCGGCATCCGGCTTCCAACGGATGGCGGAGCCCGTTTTTTTGCGGGTGGCAGGCTCTTTTTTCAGCCCTCCCGTGTTTTCCCCTTTGCGGAAATCCAAGTGATAATGGAAACCGTCCCGGTAAATATCCGCCGTCATCCATTCGGACGCATACTGCGTGGCGCACAGGCCCAGACCGTTCAGGCCCAGGGAATATTCGTAATTGTCCGCGCCGGCGGAGTATTTGCCGCCCGCGTACATCTCGCAGAACAGCAGCTCCCAGTTGTAGCGCTGCTCGTTTTTATTGTAATCCACGGGCATGCCGCGGCCGAAGTCCTCCACCTCTACCGAGCCGTCCTTAAACTTGGTGATGAGGATGCGGTTGCCGTAGCCCTCACGCGCCTCATCGATGGCGTTGGACAATATCTCGAAAATGGAATGGGCGCAGCCGTCCACGCCGTCGGAGCCAAAAATAACGCCGGGACGCTTGCGCACCCGGTCGGCGCCCTTCAGGGATGTGATGCTTTCATTGGTATAGGCGGCAGGTTTTCTTGCCATTCGGTTTGTGCCTCCTTGGAGTTTCATATTTGTGATCGCTTTGCCGTACAGAGCTATAAAACAGCCCTATAGCCATATGCTGTAACCGCGCACAGGGCGGCCCGTCTGGGCCGCCCGGCGCAACGCTGCTTTTGTTTTGGGCGTTCCCGCATCACAGCAGATACTGCGACACCAGCACTGCCCCCATCGTGAACACCGCGGCCGCGGCCATGGTGACAAAGGGCATATACCGCAGGATAAAATCCGCCGTGGAATCCTTCATGATGGAAACGCAGGCCTGCGGTGCGCCGCCCATGGCCGGAACGGCGGGCCGTTCCATTTCCTGCTCCGGTACGCCGCGCAGCGCGCGCGGCATCCGGGGCTTTTGCACAGCATACTGCACGCCGCCGCCCCGCTGCCCGCCGGAGCCGCCGGCGGGCGCTTCGTCCTGCACGGGCAAAAACTGCATATCCGCACCAAACTGGGGGCGTGCCGGCGCCGCGCCGCTCTGCGCATCGCGCACAGCCGCCTGCATCAGCACCTTTTCCACGCCGCACTCGCTGCAATAACGGATGCCGCGGCCCGCGTTGTAATTGAACGCGCCGCAGGTGCAGCGCCAGCCGTCGGCAGCCTCCTCGGGGTAATAGTCCGCATCCTGCGTGCCCAACGCGCGGCACACGGCCGCGCGTTCGCGCTGGGGCAGGGGCCGCAGCGCAGGCAGCGCCACAGCCGGGCAGCGGCGCAGGTCATGAGGCGCTCCGTCGTCGTAGGTGACGGAGCCCAGGCGTACCTCCACGCTGCCCAAAGGCTCGTCGCTGACAAACACCGCATCGTCGAAGCCGAAGCACTCGCCTTCCCCGGCATACACGTTATCATAGGTAAAGGAGTCCTCCACCACCACTTCGCCGTATTTGTTCTTGCAGCGGAAATACGCTGTAAACGAGACCAGCGGGCGGGAGAACAGGTTTTTGAACGTAAGCGTCACGACCGTAGCGCCCGTGCCTTCCATGCGGAACAGCTCCACCATAACAAAATGCACCGGGCTGCCTTTACAATAATAGCTCGCGCGGGACTGCGCAAGCGGCGTAAATTTCTGACTCATTGGAGCAACACCACCCTTAACGGTTTATTTTATCATATTTTTCCGCAACCGGCAAGCCGAGCCCTGCGGCCACGCGGCACAAAAAGTCCTGTGCATTGGCCACGATGGGCACGCTGGAAAGGCTGCCCCTGTCCCGCAGTTTGTTGGTGACGAACTCGGAGATATCCACACAGTACAGGTATACCGGCCGTACCCGGCCGCCGCGCACACAGTAGGAAGGCGTCATATTGCCCGTGGCAATGGTATGCAGCTGGGTGGCCACACAGATGACGGTGGTGGCCTGCTGCACCAGCTCCCGCATGGCGTTCTGCGCCGCGTACACGTCGCCGTATACGCCGGGCAGCGGGCCGTCGTCGCGGATGGAACCGGCCAGCACATAGGGCACGCCGTGCGCCACGCAGGCATGCATAATGCCGTCCCGGATGCCGTTCTGTTCGATGAACGCCGGAATGGAGCCTGCAGCCCGCGCGGCGTTGATGACGTCGATGTGGTGGTAATGGCCGTTGGGGCGGCTCTCCTGCGTGTAGATATCCTGCCCCAGCGCCGTGTGCAGCAGCGAACCCTCCAGGTCGTGCGTGGCAAGAGCGTTGCCCGCCAGCAGGCCGTGGGCTTAGCCGTTTTCGATGAGTGCCTGCATGGCCGCCTTGGCCGACGCGTCGAAGCTGCATGCCGGACCGAGCACCCATACCACATTGCCGTGCTCTTTTTCATGGCGCAGCAGCCCGGCCAGTGCGTCATAATCCCGCGTGAAAGCCGTTTCCCGGCTGCGCCCGGTGCGGAACGCGAACGCTTCAGCGCTTTTGCCGCCCGCGGAAAAGCCCTCCGTATGCATCAGAATGCCCTCGCTGCCATCGTCCGTGCGGCCCAGCACCACGCTGTCGCCCTGCACAAGATTGCGGAACTCCACAATGCGCAGTTCCCCGTCCGGGGCCAGAACAGGCACGCAGTCCATACGGCTTTTTTCAGCAAGACGCCACACGCCGTCCACTTTATAATATTCCGGATACATGCCTGTGGCATGATAGCCCGCAGGCGCGGCGCCGTCCGCAGGGGCCGGTGCCGTGCGCACGCTGGGCGCATTTTGTAAAAGCGGCGCGGAAAAATCCGGCGCGCAGTATTCGGGCAATGTAAACATATCATTCCCGCCTTTCCTCTGTTTTACAAGTATTCCGCAGGCGCTGGCCGCACGGCAGTGCGCGTTCGTTTTCGGAAAGCCGCGGCGCCGCTCCTGCAAACACAATGTTTACGAGTGCATTATAACATGCTATACTGACAGCAACAACCCATACCACTATAAACCACAGGAGGGCCAAGGCATGCAGATTGAAGAGCTGGTATCCGCCCAGAGGGCTTTTTTCAATACAGGCGCGACAAAAGACGCCGCTTTCCGCCGCCGCGCGCTGGCCGCGCTGAGGCAGGCGGTAACGGCCCGGGAGGCCGATATCTGCGCCGCCCTGAAGGAGGACCTGCACAAATCTCCCTTTGAGAGCTATATGTGCGAGACAGGCCTTGTACTGAGCGAGCTGACCTATATGGAAAAGCATCTGAACCGCCTGATGCGTGCCAGGCGCGCCAAAACCCCGCTGGCGCAGTTCCCCGCCCGCAGCTTCGTCGTGCCCGAGCCGCTGGGCGTGGCGCTGGTGATGAGCCCGTGGAATTATCCGTTCATGCTCTCGCTGGACCCGTTGGTCGGCGCGATCGCGGCGGGCAACTGCGCGGTGCTCAAGCCCAGCGCGTACGCGCCGGCCACCAGCCGCGTTTTGAAGGAGCTTGTGGAAAGCTGCTTCGCGCCGGACCATATCGCCGTCGTGGAGGGCGGACGCGCGGAAAACGAAGCCCTGCTGGAACAGAAATTCGACTATATCTTTTTCACGGGCAGTGTGGCCGTTGGCAGGCTGGTGATGGAAAAGGCCGCGCGCTGGCTCACGCCCGTGACGCTGGAGCTGGGCGGCAAAAGCCCGTGCATCATTGACCAAACCGCAGACCTCCCCCTGGCGGCAAAGCGCCTCGCCTTCGGCAAATACCTGAACGCCGGGCAGACCTGCGTCGCGCCGGATTATGTGCTCGTGCACAGGGACGTTCATGACGGGCTGCTGGCGCTTCTGGCCGGGGAGATTGCCGCCTTTTACGGCAGCGACCCGCTGGCCTGCCCGGATTACGGACGTATCGTGAACGAAAAGCATTTCCACCGCCTGATGGGCCTGATGGACAGCGGACGCGTGGTATGCGGCGGCACGGGCAGCGCCGAAACGCTGCAGATTGCGCCCACGGTGCTGGCGGATGTTTCACCCGACAGCCCGGTGATGAGCGAGGAAATTTTCGGGCCCGTCCTTCCCGTGCTGGCCTATGAAAGCCTGGATGAGGCCGTGGCGTTCGTGAACGCGCGGCCGAAGCCCCTGGCACTGTACCTGTTTACCACCGACAAAGCCGCAGAGCGCCGCGTGCTGCGGGACTGCAGCTTCGGCGGCGGATGCATCAACGACACCATCATCCACCTTGCCACCAGCGACATGGGCTTTGGCGGCGTGGGTGAAAGCGGCATGGGCAGTTACCACGGCAAGCTCAGCTTCGATACGTTCACACATTACAAAAGCATTGTCAAAAAATCAAACCGGCTCGATCTTCCCGTGCGTTACCAGCCCTATACAAAGGAAAAGGAGCGCATGCTGCGGCGTGTTTTAAAATAAGAAACGCCCTTTACAACCGCCGCCCGGCGCGGTATAATGTCCAAGAAATTGCCGCTGCACGGCAAGCATGTCTGCCCGGTGAATGCGAGGTGCAGGCCGGGAAGCATGGCGTGTCACCGCGCGGCCTGCAGCAAGCCGCGCGCGGCTGCCGTGCCCGCGAGGGATTCTTGGAGGGAATGTATATGCGCCATTTGATCGACCCGCTGGACTTTACCGTGGAAGAGCTGGACAGGCTTCTGCGGCTGGGCGAAGATATCCGCCGCGAGCCGGGAGCCTACTCGGAAAGCTGCAAAGGCAAAAAGCTTGCCACTCTGTTTTACGAGCCAAGCACCCGCACCCGTCTTTCGTTTGAAGCCGCGATGCTCAATCTGGGCGGCAGCGTGCTGGGCTTCCCCAGTGCCAACGTATCCAGCGTTTCCAAGGGCGAAAGCGTGGCCGATACCATTCGTATCGTCTCCTGCTACGCGGACATTGCCGCCATGCGCCATCCCCTGGAGGGCGCGCCCATGCGCGCGGCACGCTTTTCGCGCATCCCCGTCATCAACGCGGGCGACGGCGGCCACCAGCATCCCACCCAGACACTGACGGACCTGCTCACCATCCTGACGCGCCGGGGCCGCCTGTCCCACCTGAAGATCGGCTTCTGCGGCGATTTGAAATACGGGCGCACCGTGCACTCGCTGGTGAATGCGCTGGCCCGTTACGAGGGCAATGAATTCGTGTTCATCAGTCCTGAGGAGCTGCGCGTGCCCGGCCACCTTATCGAAAACGTTGTCAAGCCCGCACACATCCCCTATGCCGAGGTGACGGGACTGGAGGAAGCCATGGCGGACTTGGACATCCTGTATATGACGCGCATCCAAAAGGAGCGTTTTACCGACGCCGGCGAATATGAACGCCTGAAAGGCAGTTATGTGCTGGATATGCCCAAAATGGCGCTGGGCAAAGCGGACATGGCGGTGCTGCACCCGCTGCCCCGCGTAAATGAGATCGCGCTGGCGGTTGACGACGACCCTCGCGCCGCCTATTTTGAGCAGGCGCAGAACGGCGTGTATGTGCGTATGGCACTGATCCTGACGCTGCTGGGCCTGGCGCCCTCCGGCCCGCTGGCCGAGCAGGCTCTTTCCGCACAGCGCGCCGCCGAGGCAACGGGTGCGCCGTGCCGGAACCCCCGCTGTATCACGGTTGCCGAAGAAGAGCTTGTGCCCCTGTACGTCCCCGACGCCCACGGTGTGCCGCGCTGTGTGTACTGCGAGCACAAAATGCCGTGATCTCTCCCCTGCGCGCTGCGGCGTAGGACGCAAGGCCGTCCTCTCTGCGGCGCGTTTTGTTCAGTTCCCCTCTTTTGTTTTTGCGCAGTATCTGCTACAATAAAGCCAATTTCCAAATTTTTTGAAAAGGGGTCTTTTCCATGACGCGTGAAGAAGCGCTTGCACTTTTAAAAAAATACAACAAAGAACCGTTCCATTTGCAGCATGCTTTCACGGTGGAGGGCGTCATGCGCTGGTATGCGAACGAGCTGGGGCACGGCGGCGAAGCGGATTTCTGGGCGCTGGTCGGCCTGCTGCACGACGTGGATTTTGAGCAGTGGCCGGAACAGCACTGCAAAAAAGCGCCCGAGCTGTTGGCTGAGATTGGCGCGGACGATGCGTTCGTACACGCGGTTTGCAGCCACGGCTACGGCCTGTGCAGCGATGTGGAGCCCGTGCTGGAAATGGAAAAAGTGTTATTTGCCGCGGACGAGCTGACGGGCCTTGTCGGCGCAGCCGCGCTGATGCGCCCCTCGAAGAGCGTGCAGGATATGGAGCTTTCCAGCCTGAAGAAAAAATTCAAAGACAAAAAATTCGCCGCGGGCTGCTCCCGCGACGTCATCCGCCAGGGCGCGGAACGCCTTGGCTGGGAGCTGGACAGGCTTCTGGACAGCACGCTGCAGGCCATGCGGGCCTGCGAGGATGATATTGCGGCACAAATGGCCGCTCTGTAAGCCTTTCCTGCGGGACCTCCGTTCCCGGCCCACCAACCAGATGAAATCAAGCAAGGCGCCCCGGGCATTTTCCCGCCGGGGCGCCTGCTTATTTTCCGCCGCTCCGTCAGCCCGCGCGTCTGCCGTCCAGCGTCTGCTGAACGATGCTGTCCATGATGTCCCGCGTCAATGTGCTTTCCACGTAGCCAAACACATTGCCCTCCCGGTCGATCATAAACGTTGTGGGAAAGGCCTGCACACCGTATGCCGCGAACACCTCGCCCGTGGTATCCATCGCCACGGGATAGGTATAGCCGTTTTCCTCCAGAAACCGCTTCACCTCGTCTTCGCTTACATCCTGATTATACGGATATTGATCGGACTTTGGGTTCGCCACGGCCAGAACGACCACGTCTTCCTCGTTCAGCCCCAGATCCTCATACATCGCCTGGATGTCCGGCATCTCCCGCTGGCAGGGGCCGCACCAGGTCGCCCAGAAGTTCAGGAATACGACCTGGCCCTGATAATCCGAAAGCGTGTGCGTCTTGCCGAACTGGTCCGTCAACGTGAAATCCGGTGCGGGGATCTCCGGCTGCTCCGAGCTGGCTGCAGAGCCGGAAGACGCCGACGCATTATCCGGCCCGGACGATGCATCGCCTCCCTGTCCCGCCGCGCTGTCTGACGGCACGGAAGACGAAGGGGCGGCGGAAGACGCCGACGTCCCAGCGCCGCCCAAGCCGGAGAGATAGCTGGTAAAGCCGTTCATCCAGCCTGTCAGCATCATTACGCCCATCAGGATCATCAGCACACCGCCCGCCTTGACGGTATAACGCACCGCTTTCTGGTGTTTTTTGAAAAAATCCAGCAGCGAGCCCGTGAAAAGCCCTACCGCCAGGAACGGCAGCACGAACCCCAGCGTATATACGCCGATGAGCAAAAAGCCCTGTGCGGAGGAGCCGGCCGACGTTGCCATGATGAGCACGCTGCCCAGCGCCGGGCCGACGCACGGCGTCCACGCAAAACTGAACGTGAAGCCGAAAAGAAACGCCACCGCGGGATTCATTGAGAGACGGTCAAGACGGATGGGCAGGCGACGTTCGGTGCTGAGCGCGCGGGAACGGAACACGCCCAACTGGTACAGGCCGAACAGAATGATCAGCACGCCGCCGATGCGCGCAAACAGCGCGCGGTTATCGGAAAAAAAGCGGCCCAGCGCCGTAAACCCCAGCCCCAGCGCAAAAAAGGTAAAGCTGACGCCCAGCACAAAAAACACCGTATTGCGCATTACACGGCCGCGTTTGTAGCGCACTGTGCCGTCGGCGTCCACACTTTTCGCGCCGCCCGCCAGATACCCGATGTACAGTGGTACCAGAGGCAGCACGCACGGGGAAAAGAAGCTGAGGATGCCCTGCAAAAATACCGCTGCGGCGGAAACGCCTGTTTCAAGAGTAAAACCCATAGAAGTCTCCTTTTTGTTATATTTAAAAAATTCCGCAATAAAAAGGTTCATCTTGATGGCCGCGGGCTGGGGACGGCCCGCATGGCCTAAAAAATAGCCTCCGGCCATTTTTTAGGCAACACCGCACAATTCTAAGAGTCGAATCGCGCCGGCAGATTTTTTGGCAGGTTAAACAAAAAGCGCAGCGAATACACAGCCGCGCCTCCAGCGCGGCTACCGTGACGCTTTGCAGACGTTCCTTGCACAGCGCGTCCAGGCCTGTGTACACTTCGTCCATCAATGCGCCCATGCCGCTTGCCACAAGACAGGGCTTATCCACGTCGCCGCTGCGCCACGATGCCGAAACGAACGCAGCACCTACCGCCTGCGCAATGTCGCACAGGGTCACGGTATCCGCCGAGCCCGCAAAGCGGTAACCCCCCACAGCGCCCTCGTGCGTTTCCACCAGCCCCGCCCGCTTGAGCTGGGCCATCACCTTGCGCACCCGGGCCGGGTTTGTACAAATATTCTCCGCCAGCACCTCGCTGGATACCATATCCCCCTTGTGATGCAGAAATACCATCGCGTGTACCGCGATGCCGAATTCGCTTGTCATCTTTCCGCTCCTTTTTGATTCCGCTATAAGTGCTCCGCACGGCCATTGCCGCCGGACAACTGTAACTTTTGTTATCTCAGTTTAATTGTTATACTATCAGTTACAGTTTGATTTGTCAACTCCTTTCGGCGCACAGCCTTTCCCCTCGCGGCAGTTTTATAGAAAAGGAACAGCCCGGATGTCCCACCTGCAAAGGCGGGTATCCGGGCTTTTTCTCATCCCTGGTTTTTGTAGTTGTTTCCCCACGCTTCCATCGCGTCCATGATAGGCCGCATGGATTCTCCCAACGCACTCAAGGCATACTCCACGCGGGGCGGAACTTCGGGATAAACCGTTCGGGTAATGATGCCGTCCTCTTCCATAGAGCGAAGGCTGTCGGTGAGCACTTTCTGGCTGATGCCCTCCAAATTTTTCCGCAGTTCATTGAAACGCCACGGCCGCTGCAGCAGATTCCGCATGATCAGCAGCTTCCATTTGCTGCCGATCAGCTGCACGGTGGTCGCGACCGGACAGGCCGGCATTTCTTCCTTTGTCAACATCAGGGAGTGCTCCTTTCCAATGCTTTAAACAAGATCTACCATGATCTGCTCCGGCCGCTCAAGCACAGGTGAATCCTCTTCCGCAAAAAGCAGAGGCCGCTTGAAAAAGCGGCCTCTGCTTTTTGCCATAACGTCTATCCCTCGTACGCTTCGCGCAGCATGGCGATTTCCCGCGCCCAACCGGCGTCGTCGTTTGGCGTCTCTAAAATAAAAGGCAGTTCACGCAGCGCGGGATGGTTGATGATGCGCCGGAAAGCCTCGAAGCCGATGTGTCCCTCGCCGATCTTTGCATGTCTGTCCTTATGCGCGCCCAGCGGATTCATACTGTCGTTGATGTGCACCGCACGCAGGCGGGAAAGCCCCACCGTTTTGTCAAACTGTGTCAGAACGCCGTCCAGATCGTTGACAATGTCGTAGCCGCCGTCCCACACATGGCAGGTGTCCAGACACACGCCCATTTTTTCGTCAAGCGCAACGCCGTCCAGAATTGAACGCAGCTCCTCAAAGGTGCGCCCTACCTCGCTGCCCTTGCCCGCCATGGTCTCCAGCAGCACCATGGTGCGCTGCTCGGGCAGCAGCACGCTGTTGAGCTGTGCCGTAATGAGCGCCACGCCCGTCTGCACGCCCTGCTGTACATGGCTGCCCGGATGAAAATTGTAGTAATTGCCGGGCGTATGCTCCAGGCGCGCAAGATCGTCCCGCATCATGTTCTGCGCAAATTCCCGCAGGCCCGGGTCCGCCGCACAGGCGTTCATCGTATAAGGCGCATGGGCCACGATGGGGCCTTCCACGCCGTTTTCCGCCGCTTTGTCCAAAAATTCCGCCACATCGGCCTCATCCAGCGCTTTTACGCTTCCGCCCCGTGGGTTGCGCGTGAAAAATGCAAATGTGTTCGCTCCCAATTTGCGCGCCTGCCGTCCCATGGCGGCATAGCCCTTGGAGGAAGAAATATGGCTCCCGATCTTCAGCATTTCATCGTCCTTTCCGCCGTCGCCCTGCGCGGCCCGGCGCTGTGTGCTTCTGTCACGCGCCCGTGTGGCGCGTCTCTGCACATATTGTAGCATATCCCGCCGGATTTTGGTAGAATGGACAGGGGTGATTTGTGTGGAGATCGACATAAAGGCTGAACTTGTCCGCCTGGCCGAACCGGAATACGCCGTTTTTTCCCGCAGGCTTTTGCCCGGCACGGAAAACGTGCTGGGCGTGCGCCTTCCCCTGCTGCGCCGCCTTGCGCGCCGCATTGCCAAGGGGGATTGGGCCGCCTATCTGGATACCGCAGGAGACGGCTCGTTTGAAGAAGCCATGCTGCAGGGAATGGTCATTGGTGCTATCTGCGCGCCGCCGCAGGAGGTTCTGGCCCGCACCGCTGCTTTCGTGCCGAAAATAGATAATTGGTCGGTGTGCGACAGCTTTTGCAGCGGACTGAAGCTGGCCCGCACGCATCCGGAGCCGGTGTGGGAATTTTTGCAGCCTTATTTTGAGGACCCCCGCCCCTTTGCCGTGCGTTTCGCCGTGGTGATGCTGCTGTTTTATTACATCGACGCGCAGCATCTGCCCCGCGTGCTTGCTCTGCTGGAGGAAGTACACAGCGACGAATACTATGTAAAAATGGCTGTTGCATGGGCTGCCTCCATGTGCTATGCCGCATTTCCCGACGAGACGCTGCCCTGGCTGCAAGCCGCGCGGCTGGACGAATTTACTTACCGCAGGACCATCCGGAAAATTTGTGAATCTCATCAGGTCAATGCAGAGCAGAAATCCCATTTGCGCGCACTGGAGCGGCGTCGGCAGGGTTGACGCACCATTGTCCTCAGCCAAAAATGGACGCGGTCAAAATGAAGTGCCCCCCAAAAGTTAGAGAAAATATGTAATTAAGCGACCTGAAGGGTCTGGTATCTGTGTTGAGCAGGTGTCAACTGAGCATCGGATGCTCCGAGATCGTGCAGCTTATAAGATCCTCGCTGCACAGATCGAGAATTGGAGACAGGTACAGCTTCTCGCCGAACAAGGAGAACTCTGTCACGTCTGTGACCCATTTCTGGTCTGACTGCTCAGCATAGAAGTCCCTATCCAAGAGATTAGGAGCAATCTTTCCAACTTCGCCCTTGTAGGAATGGTACTTCTTCATCCGCACCTTGCTTGTTAACCCCAGCTTCTTCATCAGTTTCATCACAAGCTTGTGGTTGTGATGAAAACCTCGGTTTTGCAGTTCCTGCGTTACTCTGCGGTAACCGTACCTGCCCTTGTGTTCAGTCACAATAGAGCAGATTTCCTCTTTTAACTCCGCGTATTTGTCCGGGTCCTTCTGCTTTCTGGTGTAGTAATAGTATGTGCTGCGAGGGAGACCGGTGACGTCCGGCAACAGCGACAGTTTGTGTTCATACCTCAGTTCCCATATTACTTTTGCTTTTTCTCTTGCCGTACCCTCTCGGCAACCAGGGCATTCAATTTTTTAGGTATGCGTTCTCAGCTCTCAACCGCTGTACTTCCGCCAGAAGGTCTTCTTCTACCTCCAGCTTTAGCTTCTTCGGTGGCCATCCTTTGCTTCCCCTGCCGCGGCGCTCAATAAACAGCCCATCAGGACCTTCTTCAAGATATATCCTTTCCCAATCCGCTACAGAGTGAGCTCCCCTGATTTCGTACTGTCGTGCAATTTCTCGGTAGCTTAATCCTTTCTCTCGCATTTCCTCTACTATCTGAGAATACGATGCGCCCTGCCGGAATGTACGTCAGCGACAGCGCCAGCACAATGGCGTCTGTCATAAAATAGGATTTGGAGAGCGTCAGCTTCGTAAACTTGTTCAGCAGCAGCGCCAGCACATCGTCGCCGCCGGACGCGCCGCCCGCACGTACAACAAGGCCCACGCCAACGCCCACGAACACTCCGCCCAGCAGCGCGGCAATCAGCGGTTGGCCGGAAAGGTCTGGCAAAACCGGGCCGACACGCTCCCACAGCATATAAAAGCAGGCGAAGCCCGCGCTCGCCGCGATGGCATATTTGAAAAACGCCTTGCCCAAAAAACGAAAGCCAAGCGCGTAGCAGATGACGTCAATGACAAATTCACTAACGCCCGGCGAAATGCCGAACCAGTGATGCAGCAGCAGCGTGGTGCCCAGCACACCGCCCTCGGTAACGCCGCTCTGGCTGTGGACATTGAACAAGCCGAAGCTGAGGATGGCCGCTCCCAGCAGCAGCACAGCATAGCGTGTCAGGGTTTCCTTTGCGGGTCTCATGGGTATCAAATCTCCTTCCAATGTTTGCAAAGCCATTATAAACCCTCGTATCGTCCTAAGGTCAAGCATCTTTTTCGCTTGTATTCTCCGCCCATGGACGGTATACTTTTTACAAAGCCTTTTACACCGCCGGGAGGAATTGGATGAAGGAATATTACAAGATCACCGAGGTGGCGCGGCTGTACGGCCTTTGCACGGACACGCTGCGTTATTATGAGGAACAGGGCCTGCTGCATCCCCATCGCAGCGAGGCGGGTTACCGCCTGTACAGCATCGACGATATCTGTAACCTGAACGTAATCCGCGCCCTGCGGGAGCTGGACATGCCCGTGGAGCACATGCGCCGTTATTTCGGGGAACGTACAGTGGCCTCCACACTGGACATGCTGGACGAGCAGGACGCTGCCATCCGGGCGCGCATTGCCGCCCTGCGGGACGCGCGTGCCGCCGTGGATGCGCGCCGGGCGCGTTTGGAGCGGTATGACGGGCAGGAACCGGGCCTGCTGCGCCTGCTGGAGCTGCCGGAACGTCCCTGTCTGCAATTGCAGGAGGATGTTATCCTGGAGCGCGAGATCGACTTCGCACTGAAAAAACTTGCCCACCGCCACGAGGAGGTCATTCGTGCGCTGGGTACCCAGTGCATGGGCGCGGTGCTGGACGAATCGCAGCGCGCCCGGGGGATCTACAACCATTTTTGCAGCGTGTTCTACCTGGGCTGCCGCAGGCGGGAAGCGGACGGCGCGCTGCCCGCGGGCGCTTACGCCAGCGTTTTTTACCGCGGTCCGTACAGACAGCTTGCGGACGTATGCGCCGCGCTGTGGCCCCGTCTGGCCGCACAGGGCCTGCGGCAGGACGGGCCTGTGATGGAACTTTACCACATCGACGCCCATGACACCGCGCGGGTGGACGAGTATTTGACGGAGGTCCAGGTGCGCGTGGCGCGCGCGGGGCAGAAAGGGAGCGGGGAGCATGGCGTCTGAATTCACAAAACGCATTTATGAGGTCGTACGGCAGATCCCACGGGGCTGCGTGGCCTCTTACGGGCAGGTGGCGTTTCTTGCCGGGAATCCGCGCGGCGCGCGGGGCGTCGGCTTCGCGATGCACCGCAGCCCCGAACCGGGCGGCATCCCGTGCCACCGCGTGGTATTTAAAGACGGCGGCCTGTGCGGCGGCCTTGCCTTTGGCGGCGAGGGCATACAGCGCGCACTGCTGGAGGAAGAAGGCGTGGTTTTCCTGCCGGACGGCCGCGTAGACATGGCCCGCTGCGGCTGGCTGAAATAAAATTCTTCCGCCGCTCCCCCTCCGCGTGACAGCGGACAGCACAGAATGTCAGGAATGGGAGCGCGGATTCCTTTATCATGGAATCACGCGGAAAGGGATGGCGCAATGAATTGGATCACCGGGATACAGCGGGCGCTGGACTACGTGGAAGCCCATTTGATGGAATCCGTTGACTATGGGGTGCTGTTCACTCCGGGTCTCCTTCCTTTTTGACTTTTAAAGGTTGTCAAACAACGACGTCTGTTCCGCACGCAGCGAAGGGCCCGTGCGGTCTGTGATCTGTTCGCCGCCCCGCGGCCATCCGGTGAGCATCGGCGCGTCCGGTGCATGGACGGCGCGGGCGCGCCGCAGCAGCGCCGGGCGTGTGGTGGCATAACAGTAGGTGCAGCCGTTGGGACAGGTATTGTATACGCCGATATCCACGGACGCCGCACAGCCGCAGGCCGGGCGCTGGCCGGGATCCCTTTCCACCCGGATGGGATACCCTGCGATACGCTTCACTTTCGCGCTGTCGATGCACGCCGCGTGCCGGATGCCGTATTCGGAAAGCTCCACAGCCTCGGCACAGGTGTACAGAGGCAGCCCATACTCTCCCGCAATGTCTGCAAATCCTTTCGCCAGCAAGCGCATCTGCGTTTCCTCCAACGGGGCGATGGACGGACGAATGCCCGGATATGGGTCCGCAAAGCTGAAAACACACCGCCGGGTGGCTCCGTGCAGCGCACGGCACAGCGCACCGAAACGCTCTAACTGCCACGCGGGAGTGATGGAGGGAGTAAGAAGCACCGGGTCGAACCGCCAGTCCACGCCCTCCGGGCCGAGGCGCTCGGACAGACGAAGAAACGTATCCACCGTGCGCTCTTTTTCAGGCAGGTCCGGCTCCAGTGCGGAGCCGTAGCCCGTTACTGTATATTCAAAATAGTATTTGTATCCAAGCGCGTCGAGCTCATCCAGCAGCGGCAGCATGGGCGCGGCGTTTTTCGTCCAAAAAACGATGCAGTCCACATTGCCCGGCGAAAGGGCCACGCGGCTGATACGCGACGCGTTATACGGGTTCGGCACAAGCACCTCTCCCGCCCTCAGGCGCGCCATCATCCACTGTCCGTAGCACGCTGGAATATCCGTGCGGCGGCTCGCGCTGATGATCATTCCGTCTTTCCCTTCCTTCTGCCGCGAAGCGGCCTCACCAAAACCGCACCTGCTTCGGTTTTGCATGGTTCAATGTTCTCAAAGCCCTGTGCGCCGGCACAGGGGCGTGTGCCTTGCACACGCGCGGCTGCGCAAGCGGCAGCTTTGAGGTTATTATACCACATGCCTAAGCTTCCTGCCTCCCACCGCGCACCAAATCCCGGCCCGGCCATATACTGATGACAGGGGCTTTTTCCCGGAAAGGAGGCGTTATGCATGGCACAGTGGATTTCTGCGTGTCTTTTCGCGCTTTCGGCCAATATTGATAATTTCCCCATCGGCATTGCTTACGGGCTGCGTGGTATGCGCATCGGAGCGGGCGGCAACCTTCTCATCGCATGCCTTACCAGTCTCGGTACAGCGGCTGCAATGCTGCTGGGCGGAGGGCTGGCACGGCTGATCCCGCCGGACACGGCAAATGCATTGGGCTGCATGCTGCTGGTCCTGATGGGCCTGTGGATGCTGTACCGCGAGGCGCAGGGCGGAATGGGAGCGCCGGAACAGCCGCCTGCGGACGCCGGAACGCGGCTGGGCCTGCGGGAAAGTGCCGCTCTTGCCGCCGCACTGATGGTGAACAATGTGGGGTTTGGCGTGGGTGCGCGCATCACAGGGCTTTCCATTGTCAAAACAACAGCATGCACGTTCGTGTGCAGCCTGCTACTTCTTGCGGGCGGCGCCGCTGTGGGCAGGCGGTTCGGCGGCGGGCATCTGGGCAGGTATGCGGGAGTATGCTCGGCGGCGCTCATTGTGGCGCTGGGCGTTTACGAACTTTTTATTTGACGCGCCTTATACCCGACAACCTCCCTGCGTTGTCGATTGACTTCCCGTTCCTTCACCGCCTATAATGAAAGAACAAAAAAGCATCATGGGGAGGCCGCCAGAAATGGACCTGCACGATTTTTACACCGGCCGTACATTCGACGCGCACCGTTTTTTCGGCGCGCATTTTGAGGGAGACTGCGTAATCTTCCGCACTTATGCGCCCGGCGCACAGGCTGTGGAGCTGATTGGAGAATTCAACGGCTGGCAGGGTATGCCCATGACCCGGGAGGGACAGGGCGGCATATTTTCCTGCCGTATACAGGGCGCAAAGCCCGGCATGCTGTATAAATACAAAATCCGTCCCGCTGCGGGCGGTGAGGCGGACCATTGCGACCCCTATGGCTTTTGGATGGAGCTTCGTCCGGGCAGCGCCTCCGCGCTCTGGCCTTTGGGCGGGTACCGTTTCACAGACGAAGCCTGGATGGCGGCGCGCAGCCGCGCTTTCGATGCGCCCGTCAATATTTATGAGATGCATTTCGGCTCCTGGAAAAAAGACGAGACCCGCGAAAACGGATGGTACCGCTATGATGAAATCGCGGACAAGCTGATTGCCCACGTAAAAGAAAACGGCTATAACTATATTGAATTCATGCCCCTGAGCGAGCACCCGGCGGACTGTTCCTGGGGGTACCAGAACACCGGCTTTTTCGCGCCCACGAGCCGCTACGGCACGCCCGACCAGCTCAAGGAGCTCATCGACAAATGCCACGCCGCGGGCATAGGCGTGCTTCTGGATTTCGTACCCGTGCATTTTGCACTGGATGCATACGCACTGGCAAATTATGACGGCACAGCTCTGTATGAATATCCCCATTCGGATGTGGGCGTCAGCGAATGGGGCAGCTGTAATTTCATGCACTCCCGCGGAGAGGTGTGCAGCTTTTTGCAGTCTGCCGCGCACTACTGGCTGGAGGAGTTCCACTTCGACGGCCTGCGCATGGACGCCATCAGCCGCATGATCTACTGGCAGGGCGACCCCGCCCGCGGTGTGAACGGGAATGCCGTTTCATTTTTGCAGACAATGAATGCCGGCCTGCGGCGTCTGCATCCCACAGCGATGCTCATCGCAGAGGATTCCACCAATTTCCCCAAGGTGACTGCTCCTGTGGAATACGGCGGGCTGGGCTTCGACTACAAGTGGGACCTGGGCTGGATGAACGACACGCTGGACTACTTCAAAAAAACGCCGGAGGAGCGCCGGGCACAGTACCACAAGCTGACGTTTTCCATGGCATACTTTCCGCAGGAACATTATCTTCTCCCCCTCTCCCACGACGAGGTGGTCCACGGCAAAGCAGCCATCGTGCAGAAAATGTACGGGGATTACGAACAAAAATTTCCGCAGGCGCGGGCGCTGTACCTGTATATGATGGCGCATCCGGGTAAAAAGCTGAACTTTATGGGCAGCGAGCTTGGCCACATGCGCGAATGGGACGAAGCCCGGGAACTGGATTGGATGCTGCTGCAATACCCCATCCACGATGCGTTCCGCCATTTTACGGAAGAGCTGAACCGCCTGTATCTTTCCAACGACGCCTTTTGGCAGGGCGAGTATGACCCCGCACGTTTTCAATGGCTGGACTGCCAGGCCGACGGAACCTGCCTGTATGCGTTCCTGCGCAGAGGCGGCACGCACACCGTGGCCGCCGTATTCAATTTCGGCGATACGCCCGCGCCCGGCTACCGCCTGCACATGCCCTTCGCCTGCCGTGCCCGGGTGCTTCTGCACACGGAGTGGCAGCGCTTTGGCGGCGCTCTGCCGGAGGAAACGCCTACGGTGCGCTCGCGTGCCGCCCGGGAAGGCCATGTGCTGACTCTTCCGGTGCCCGCGTTCAGCGGCCTTGTGCTGGAACTGGATGCACTGGACGGCAGCCGCCTGACGGGCAAACCGAATCAATGAACAAAACAAAACGCGCGGGGCTGTTTCCGTCAGCCCCGCGCGTTTTGCTTTTTACAGCCCCCGCGCCGCGGCCCGGCCTGCTGCGATCCCCGTTGCCCAGGCCCATTGCAGGTTAAAACCTCCGCAGTCCCCCGCCGCGTCCAGCACCTCGCCCGAAAGATACAGGCCCGGGCACCTGAGGGAGGCACAGCCTTCCGTCTTCACCTCGGCCAGCGGCACACCGCCGCCCGTCACCTGCGCCTGCGTCCAGGGCAGCGTGCCCTCTACGGCAAAGCGCCAGTTTTTAAGCGCACTGGCCAGAGCGTTCACTTCCCTGCGGGAAAGGCTGCCCGGCGCGCGCGAAAGCGGCTGCAGGCCGCAGCTTTTCAGTATCGCATGCCCCAGCTTTTTGGCCACGAGCCCCAGCAGAAGCGTCTCCAGCGAAGCAAACATGCCCGACGCGCAGCGCTGCTCCAGCATCCCGCGCAGGACAGGAAACGCCATCTCCGGAAAAAAATCCACGCTTGTCCCCGCCTTCTTCACGCCCGGGCCAAGCAGGCACGAAAGCTGCATGGCCGGGATTCCGGAGAGGCCGTATTCTGCGAACTGTACTTCTCCCCGTTCGGTTCCGGCGCACCGGCCATCCAGGTACAGCGAAAGCGCACAGTTGGCCCGCACTCCTTTCAATCCGACGGGAAACCCTGCGCACCGCAGCGGAACAAGGCATGGATACGGCTCCGCCACACTGTGGCCCAGCATGCGCGCCAAAGCAAAAGCGGAACCATCTGTGCCGAACTGCGGCCCGGCCTGACCGCCCGCAGCCAAAACCACACGCGCGGCCGAAAAGGCCCGGCCGTCCCGCGTACGCACCGAAAAACCGCCGGGCCCTTTTTCCACCTCCGCCACCTCGCAGCTGCACGCCACATCCACGCCTGCACGCTCCAGTGCCGCACGCAGTACATCCAGCACCATGGATGCCTGATAGCAGTAGGGATATACTCTTCCGTCGGCCTGGGTATCACACAAAAGGCCCATCTCCCCAAAAAAGTCCAGCACTGCGTCCGGAGGGGTTCGCTCCAATATATCCGCCAAACGGGCCGTATCCGCACTGTGATAATGTTCCGGCGCGGCGTTCCGGTTCGTCAGGTTGCAGCGGCCGTTGCCCGTGGCCAGCAGCTTTTTCCCCACACGGTCCAAGCGTTCCAAAACCGTCACGCACCGTCCTCCGCACTCCTTTGCAGCCGCCAGCGCAGCTGCAAGGCCGGACGCGCCGCCGCCGATGATGATGATCTTTCCGTTTTTGCTCATAACGTCTCCCCGTTTCCGCACGCAAACCGCGGCTTTACATGGTTCAATGTCCTCAAAGCTCTGTGCGCCAGCACAGGGGCGTGTGCAGCGCACACGTGCGGCCACGCAAGCGGCGACTTTAGGATCATTATACCATATTTCTAAGCTCACACTTCGCGTACCGCTCGTGTTCACTAAGAAATACGGTATCTATGCCGCTAAGTTCATGCTTCGCCTGCGGCTCGCATTCACCAACCGGGCATATTATACATGACGCCGCGCAGCGGCCACAACAAAACCGCACCTCCTGCGTTTTTGCATGGTTCAATGTCCTCAAAGCTCTGTGCGCCAGCACAGGGGCGTGTGCCTTGCACACGCACAGCCGCGGAAGCGGCAGCTTTGGGGTTATTATACCACATCCCCCGGCAGGCTTTATACGTTCTTTTTCAAATCACCTGACAAACTTCGTCTCAACATGCTACAATAAGGCCATGGCAACCGCCGGTTGCCGAAATGGAACACCCAGTTGGTGGCCCCGCGCCCGCGCTTTTGTTAGGATGAAATCGGAGGGCGGGCCTGTTCCCGCCTCACTTTTCCTCAGGAGGACACAACTATGACGATCAACGAACGCATTCTTGCGCTGCGCCGGGTGGCAGGCCTTTCCCAGGAGGCTTTGGCCGAACAGGTGGGCGTCTCCCGTCAGGCCATCGGCAAATGGGAGAGCGGCGCTTCTCTGCCCGGGCTGGATAATCTGCAGGAGCTGGCCCGCGCGCTGGGCGTAAGCTGCGACGAACTGCTGACAGGAAAAGAGTCCGGAACGGAAAATACCGCCGGACAGGACGGTGTGGCGCTGGAAAGCGTAAAAGCCCTGCTGGACGCGCAAAATGCGGCGCAGGCCCATGCGGCCCACCGCCAGCGCATCCTTCTTGCGGGCCTTGCCGCCGCGCTCGCCTGCGTGGGTGCGGCGCTGGTGTACCTCGGTGTGTATTACGGGGGCCGCATGCGGGAGCTTTCCAGCCGTGTGGACGACATCGGCGCAAACGTGGCCGGCATCGAAGGCAGCATCGATATGCGTATCTCATCCATCCAGTCCAGCATAGAAGAGAGCCTGCGCCAGCAGGCCAGCATCGTGGCTGGTTTTGATTGGGACTACGGTGTCCCCGGCACAGAACGCCGCGTACCGTTGACGGTTACGGCCACCCCCAAAAACTACCGCGACGGTCTTTCCGCCGTGTTCACTCTTACGCCGGAGAGCGGTGTGCCTCAGACAGCCGCCGGGACGCTGCTGGCGGGCAATGCGTTTCGTGCGGAGTTGGCCGTTCCCCTGGAAATGGAATACCAGGACTTTTCGGTATCCGTCAGCTTCACGCTGGATGGGGAAGCCCAAACGGAGGAACTGTTCCGGGAATACGATTTTGTCTCGGGCTACCAGACGACGGTTTCGGTGACGCCCACGGAATTTAAAGCACAGCACTCCGGGCGCAGGACGGACGGTACCGCCGGAATGACGCTGGGCGGGGATTTTGAACTTTCGGTAAATCGCGCTTACCGCGAGAACTCCGCCGTTCCCGCGCATGCGGTGATCGAGCTGGTGATCGACGGCGAGGCGGTACAGCGGCAGGAGATGGATCTTTCGGCTGATTTTCAGCTTGTCTCCGGCGGCACCGGAACCGCCGATGAACAGGCGGAAGAGATCCTTTCCGGCATCACCTATTATCTTTCCTTCCCGGAAGAGGTCTACGCCGCACCGCAGAGGGAGGCGGAGCTTGTGGCCGCCGTCACCGACAGCAGCGGGCTTACCGTCACCGCACGGCGGGACCTGTATCGTGTTGGTTGAATCCTATACTCCAAACGCCGTGCGGCGGCATTCTGCCCGTTGCACGGCGTTTTCTGTCTCCGGCCGCATTTGTTTGCCTGCGCGTCCGTGTTTTGACAAAATTTACTTTTTGTCTCTTTTCTTCTTTGTGCGCAGCGGGTATCATAATAGCATATGTTGGGGCGGCACGTCTTTTCACCTCCGGCACGGCGGAGCACGCTCCATCCACAACAGGAGCGATGAAGTATGAGCGTTTATTCTTACGGCCCGCAGGGGCCGGACGGACAGGGGTATCATTCGCAGGGAAACCGGCGTGCGGACGAGCCGTTCGCTGCGCCGGGCGGCAGCGGGCCCGTGATCGACATGGTCCCCGCAAGGCAGAGAAAGCGCCACCCGTTTTTGTACGGGCTTGTGCTGGTGGCTCTGTGCGGCGCAGCGGCCTATTTCGGCACTGTATACGCCAACAGCCGTACCATGCCCGAACCGCAGAACGTCGTGGTGTATCAGGCGCCGTCCGGAAACGCGTCCGTGACCGGGGGCGCGCGCCTGGATGCGGCCAGTGTTGCCGCGGCGGCCAGCGATTCCGTGGTTGAGATCACAACGGAATCCGTGCAGACCGGCAGCTATTTCAACCAATATGTTGCCACAGGCGCAGGCAGCGGTGTGATCATCTCTGCCGATGGCTATATCGTCACAAACGACCACGTTATCAGCGGTGCAAACAGCATTGCGGTGCGCCTGCATGACGGCACCACCCTGGATGCCGCTTTGGTGGCCACCGACGCCAAGACCGACCTCGCTGTTATCCGCGTACAGGCACAGGGGCTCATTCCCGCCACACTGGGCACCTCGGCAGACCTTGTGGTGGGCCAGCCCGTGGTTGCCATCGGTAACCCGCTGGGCCGTTTGGGCGGCACGGTAACGGACGGTATCATCAGCGCCAAGGACCGGGTGATCAGCATTGACGGAGAGCATATGACGCTGCTGCAGACCAACGCAGCCGTCAACCCCGGCAACTCCGGCGGCGGACTGTTCGACGCGCAGGCGCGTCTGGTGGGCGTGGTGAACTCCAAATCCTCCGGCTCGGACGTGGAGGGCCTTGGCTTCGCCATTCCCATCGACACAGCGCGTCCCGTCATCGAGCAGCTCATCACCCAGGGCTATGTCAGCGGCAGGCCGTCGCTGGGCATGGAGCTGGTGGAGCTGACATCCTACCGCTCTGCGATTTTCGCAGGCACCGGACGGCTGGGCGTATATGTGAACAACGGCGGCAAAACGGGCCTGACGAACGGCGATTACCTTCTCTCCATCGACGGGCTTGCCATTGAAACGATGACCGACGTAAAGACCGCTCTGTCCGGGCACTCGCCCGGGGACACGGTGACGGTGCAGTACCTGCACAGCGGTGCGGTACGGGAAGCCGCCGTGGTACTTGTGGAGGATATTCCCGCTGCATGAGCTTTTTGCGCACTTTTTGAAAAAAACGTAAACTTTTGCGGATATCCTATATTTTCCGCACGGACAGGGGTATAATAAAGTATTATGGGTGCTGTATATTTTTCACGGTGCCCAATCACCGGCACGCGCTGCGCAGCCGGACATGGAGGTGGGCGCTTGCAAATCGAAAAGATGCGGGCCTTTATCATCAGGGTCCTGTTTTACTGCATCATCCTCGGGCTGGCCTACGCCGTGCTGAAATATGCGCTGCCGTTCCTGATGCCCTTTCTGGTAGCGTTTCTTATTGCCTTTATCCTGAAACCCGTTATCAACTGGGTGACACAAAAAACAAAGCTTGGGCGCAAGCCCGTTTCGGTTTTGCTGCTCATTGCGTTTTATGTTCTGGCGGCCGCTCTCATTACGGTGCTGGGTACGCGGCTTGTGATTTTCTGCCGCGATATTTTCTACGCGCTGCCGCAGGTGTACGACACGGTTGTGGCCCCGGCGCTGAATTCGCTGCAGGACACACTGGAAAACTGGGTGATGGCCCTGAACCCCACGCTGACGGATTTTGTGGAAAGCGCCGGCAACAGCCTGTCGTCCTCGCTGTCCTCAATGGTCACCGCCATCTCCACAGGCGCTCTGAGCGCGGTAACGAATGTGGCCGGTTCCGTGCCGTCGTTCCTCGTTAAGTTCATCATCACCATCGTCGCGTCGTTTTTCTTCGTTTCGGATTATTATGCCATCACCTCTTTCCTGGCGCGTCAGCTGCCCCAAAAAGCACGGGACATGCTGTTCAAGGTGAAAGAAAAGGGCGTGGACGTTATTTTCAAATTCGGACGGGCCTACGCCATTTTGCTGAGCATCACCTTTGTGGAGCTTCTCATCGGTTTTTCTCTGTTGCGGGTGGACTACGCCCTGCTCATCGCGCTGCTCACCGCCATTGTGGACATCCTGCCTGTGCTCGGCACCGGCACGGTGCTCATCCCGTGGGCGGCGGCCATGCTGATTCTGGGCAACTTCCCGCTGGGCATCGGGCTTCTTATTTTATATGCCATCATCACCGTGGTCCGCCAGATGCTGGAGCCGCGCGTGGTAGGCAAGCAGATCGGCCTGTATCCGCTGGTAACGCTTGTGTGCATGTTTGTCGGCACCTATCTGTTCGGTTTTGTAGGGCTGTTCGGCCTGCCCATCATCGCCACGGTCCTGGTGCAGCTCAACCAAAGCGGAGACATCCACCTGTTCAAGTGAGCCTGTGCAGAGCATGAAAAAAGCGCGTTTGACAAAATGTCAAACGCGCTTTTTTATTTTTCCCGGTATGGCTCAGCGCTCTGCGGGCCGCACGGGCAGCAGCTCAATATAGCCCCGGTCACCCACGGGCTCCAATTGTATGCCTGGGTTCGCGCGTCCCACACATAGCCCAGACAGGCGGGGTCGTACTTCTCGATGGCGCCGCGCACCTGCCCGATGGCCTCGCAATAATCCTCCTCCGCAAACGGCTCGCCTTGAAACATCAAATATTCCGCCGCCGGCAGGCGGATCACATCAAAGCCCTCGGGCACGGGACCGTCATAATCCTCTGCGGTCTCCACACCCTGTACATATTCGGACGTACCCGGAGCGCGCTGCTCCGGCGTCAGCCACAGGCACACCGGCTCTCCGCAAAGGGACTTCATACTGGTGAGCGTGCCCCAAACATCGCAGCCGACCTCTTCACAGTAGGCGAAATAATCCCGCGCCTTTACTCCGCGCTTCAAAATGACCTTCCGCGCGGGCTTTTCCACACGCTGTACAAACACCGTTTTCACATTTTCCATTTTTTTCGGCTCCTTTCGCAATTCCCGGTATCTTACCCCGTAGGGAACAAAAAGGCACAGCGGGACAGGCTTTGCCGCGTATTCGCCCGGGTTGCAGCCGAACGCGCGAAAAAACGCCCGCTGATAACCGTCCACGCTGCCGAACCCCAGTTCGAACGCCACGTCTGTAATGCGGCAGCCTTCGTCCCGCAGGCGCAATGCGGAGCGGGACAGACGCAGCCGACGGATATAATCCGCCGGCGTCAGCCCTGTGTGCCGCCGGAACAGCCGGTACGCATACCAGGGCGAAAACAGCGCGGCCCGGGCCAGGTCCGCCGGAGTGATCTCCCCAGCCAGATTCTGTTCGATATAATCCTGCATGCGCTGTACCGCTTCGATTTGCTGCGTCATGCCGTTCCCTCCCGACACCGAGGCTTCCGTCCTGCCGCCAGACGCTTGCTTCGCCTTAAGCGCACCTTCGCCCGCGGCCCGCATCTGCCAGGCAGGCATAGGATACCACACCGCCTCCGGCCCGCGCTCGACCTTTTTTGCCTTTTCGGCCTCAGCGCGTCGCCGCCGCGCATACGCCCCGGCATTCCGCCGCGCCTGCCGCGCGCAGAGCTTTTGCACATTCGTTCAGCGTGGAGCCTGTGGTGAGCACATCATCCACCAGCAAAATCCGCTTTCCCTCCAGCAGCGCATCCGGCCGGGCTGAAAATGCATTCTTCAAATTTTTCCGGCGTTCCCCGCCGGAAAGAGCCATTTGCCGGGGCGTTTCCCGTATTTTGCAAAGCGCCTGCATCACAGGCAGCCCCAGCTCCCGGCCCAGCGCGCGCGCCAGCATCAACGGCACGTCATAGCCGCGGCTCCGCCGTTCCCCTCTGCCGGAAGGCACCGGGACCAATGCATCCACATCCCCCAGACACCCCGCCGCTTTCAACGCCTCTGCCTGCAGCAATGCCAACGGGCGTGCAAGATCGGTGCGCTTTTCAAATTTCAGCCGCAGAACCGCGTCCCGCACAGGCGGTTCATAGAAATACGGCGCATACGCCGCATCCAGATGCTCCAGCGCGTGCCCCTGCTTCGGTACCGGCTGCCTTAGAGGACGGCGTATGCACGCCAGCGCCGGCCCGCATACGGCACATGGACCGGAAAAGCCCAAAACCGCATCGCAGAAAGGGCAGCGGCGCGGGAACAGAATATCCCCGCACAGCTCAAACAGCCGCTTTGATTTTTTCAAAGAGCTATCCCCCCTGTTCACAGCGTTTCGTCCCGGATCAGATCGGCCAGACAGGAAAACCGTTTGTTCCTCCGCACGCTGCGCACCATCTGCGCCACCTCCGCGCTATGGCCCGCAAGGATACAAAGCGTTTTTGCACGTGTGACGCCTGTATACAGAAGATTGCGGTAGCACAGCTTGGGCGGCACGTCCATCACCGGAATGATGACAGCCGGGAATTCGCTGCCCTGGCTTTTGTGGATGGTGACGGCATAGGCCGGCTCCAGCTCCCGCACATGCTCGGCGGTGTATACCAGCAGCCTGTCCTCGCTGCGCACCGTCACACTGCCGCCGCGCACGTCCACATCGACGATCACGCCCATGTCGCCGTTAAACGCGCCCGCGCCCTCCTCGCCGCCGTCGGGCCGGGTATACGGAATGTCGTAATTGTTGCGCACCTGCATTACCTTATCGCCCACACGCAGGATCTTGTCGCGGATATTCAGCTGCGGGCGGCCCGGTGCGGGCGGGTTCAGCCGCTGCTGCAACGCCGCGTTCAGTGCAACCGTGCCCAGCGGGCCAATTTTAGACGGACACAGCACCTGAATGTCTTCGAACGGGTCGAATCCATAGCTCTGAGGCAGGCGGCGGCACACAAGGTCGCACACCAGCTGCTGGCAGGCTTCGCCGTCGGATTCCAGCATGAAGAAATCACTGTCCCGCGAGCCCTTGCCGGGCAGCTGTCCTGTGACGATGCGGTGCGCGTTGGAGACGATCATGCTCTCGGCCGCCTGGCGGAAGATATCCCGCAGATGGATCGTAGGCACTACGCCGGAGGCGATAACGCCGCCCAGCACGTTGCCGGCGCCCACGCTGGGCAGCTGGTCCTCGTCTCCCACCATAATGATCTTGCATTGCGGCTTGAGCGCCAGCAGCAGGCTCTCAAACAGCATCACATCCACCATGCTCATCTCGTCAATCACCACAACGTCGCATTTCAGCAGGTTTTTTTCGTTGTGGATAAAGCGCACGGTGTCATTGTTCGTATAATCCACCTCCAAAAGGCGATGGATGGTCTTTGCCTTGCGGCCTGTCAGCTCCGACAGGCGTTTCGCAGCACGGCCTGTAGGCGCGGCCAGGGCCACACGGTCCCCATTCTGCTCAAACGCGGCCAGCATGCCGTTTACGGCCGTCGTTTTACCTGTGCCCGGCCCGCCTGTGAGTACCAGAGCATTGGCGCCAAGCGCCGCTGCGATTGCCTCCCGCTGCAAAGGCGCATAGGTGATGCCCTGCGCCGCTTCGATGCGGGCGATGGTCTTTTCCGCGTGCTCGCCCCCGGCGCAGGGATACTTGATCAGCCAGCGAAGGTGGCGGGCCACGGAAAGCTCCGCCCGCATATATTCAGGCAGGTATACCCATGCTTTTTCCCGGTATTCCACGGCGCATAAATCGTTGTTTTCCAGCATGAAGGCCAGCGTGGAAGCCACAGTCTCCGGCTCCACGCCCAAAAAACCGGAGGCCGCGCCGCACAGCTTGTCCTGCGGCAGGCAGGCGTGGCCGTTCTGCAGATTGTGGCGCAGCACGAACAAAAGCCCTGCGCACACGCGCTCCCGCGCGTCATACTCAAGGCTCATGCTCTGGGCAATGGCGTCCGCCACGCCGAAATCCTGATAAGCGGGATACCCGCACAGCACGTACGGATTGTGGGAGACGACCTCGACCGTATCAGGCCCGTACTGGCGGAACAGCGCGACAGCGGCGGAGGCCGGCAGGTTATATCGCGCCAGATATCCGATGGCCTCCCGCACGCCGAAGATACGCTTGAATTCGTTGGAAGCCGCCAGAGCCTTTTCCGGCGTGATGCCCTTGATCTTCGTCAGCGCCATGGGATCGCTGGCGATGACCTCCAGCGCATCCGCGCCGAAAACATCCACGATACGCCCTGCCAGTGCTTTGCCGATGTACGGCAGCGCGCCGCTGGCAAGGTAGCGCCGGATCGCCGTTGCGCTCTCCGGCATGCGCACCTCACACGCCTCCACGCGGAATTGTTCGCCGAAGCTGGGGTGTGTGACAAAGCGGCCGTGCAGCGTCACGTCTTCTCCCACATTCACATCCGAAAGCTCGCCCACCGCGGTGTAAAGGTCTCCCCCGCTGGAAAATTCCAGCACCGTGTAGCCGTTTTCCTCGTTGCAGTATACGATATTTTCAACTGTGCCCGAAAGGGTCTGCCATTCCTGTTCCTGCGCCATGCGCGTCTCCCTTTTATTTTTTCGCCTGTCGAAAAAGCCGGGCTTCTCCGCCATGCTGCCTGCGGACAGCGCTTCCGGCCCTGTTCGCCGTACAAGACGGCCCGGGGCGGCATTCGCCGTGTGGCTTGTACTTTGCTCCGCAAATGCATCCGGCTTTTCGGCTGCCGGCTTTTTCCCGGGTATTTCTTTTTCCTCTTTGTTTTCTTTGATGCACCGCGCTCTTCTCTGCTTCACGCCGGAGCTGCGCGGTGCGTTATTCCTGCACCGTAAGCTGGGCCTGCACCACTTGCGCCAATGTGTCCGGCGTAGCGAAGGCCACACCCCGCATTCCCGCTCCCGGCGGCGTGAAAGCGTCCTCCTGCGGGCACAGCACCACCACCGCGGTGTCCGGCAAAGCCGCGCGTGCATCCAGCACGCCGGCCCACATCTGCTCGCTTGTGTCCGCCCGAAGCACCACCAACGCTTCCGCCGCTTTTCTGCGGCGGAACAGGCAGTTCGTCAGAAGGTCCGACAAATAATACGCGCCCAGCACCGCGAACATCGTCACGATGATCAGCATCACTCCGCTCAGCATTTCATGCACCTCCGTTTTCCCTGACACTACTCCCAGCATATGAAAAACAGGGCCGGACTGTGCGGCGCGGGCGGTTTATTCACCGCGCTTTGCCTGCTGCTCCAAAAATTCATGCAGCTCACCGCGCGCCTCCAGGCAGCGCATGTCCGCGATCATGTCGTCATAATAGCGGCGCATATCCGCCAGCGTGACGTTGAAGCACAGCGAAGCATCACTGTAAAAATCCGCGTCGCTTTTGCGGTATGCCTCCATGCGCGCGGCCGCATCGCTTTGGGCCGCGGGCTGCACGAAAAGGCTGGTGGCCCGGCGCACGTCCGGCGCATGGGGGGTGATGCGGCGCCCGTGCTCCAGATATTTCAGCCACATCCCCCAATCCTCATGGGCTTCCAGCGTTTCGATGAGGCCGCCGTACCGCTCGAACAGACTGCGGCGGAACAGCACGGTCTGTATAGGAATGCGGCAGTTTTGACACATGGTAAAACGGTCGATGCGGTCGAATACCATGGGGCGTACCTCCGTGACGGTTCCGTCCTTCGCCACGAACATCGCCATGGCGCTGCCCAGCACGAGGTCCGCTTCCGGGTGCGCGCACAGCACACCCGCCAGCAGTTCCAGGTGATCGGGATAAAAGAAATCGTCATCGTCCAGAAAGTTGCACAGCGCTCCCCGCGCCGCCGCAAGCCCCCGGTTGCCGTTGGCTGCACGGCCGTGGAACCGGCCATCGTTCAGATAGCGTATGGGCAGCTCCGCAAAATCCCGCTCCACCATTTCCCGTGCCGCAGGCGGGCCGTCCTCCGCGACGATGATCTCAAAATTGCGGTATGTCTGCCAGCGCAGGCTCTCCAGCGTGCGCTTCAGTGTCTGCGGCCTGCCGCAGGTGCGCACAATGACGGAAATGAGCGGCGTTTCCTGCGGCGGCGTAAATTTCCACAGGCCTCTGTCCGGTGAAAAGCCGCCTTCGAAGCGTGCCGGACGCGCGCCGTATTCGGCACGGTGAGAAAAACGCCAGAACAGGAAAGGCCACAGCTTTATAAAATGACGCAGATAATTTTTTGCCAGAACGCGGCGCACACCGTTGAAATGCAGCGGACGGCGAAGCGCGCCCAAATACATTTTATGCCCGCGCCAGATATCCCGCCAGGAGCCGAACTTATAACGCAGCAGCAGATTGCCGTAGAAGCTGCCCGCATATTCTCCCAATTTGGGGCCGCCATTCTCATAGGAATAATGGGTGACGCGCGCTGCGGGCACGTATTGCAGCCGGTATCCTCCGGCGCGCAGCCGCCAGGAGAGGTCCACATCCTCGCAATACATGAACAGATGTTCGTCAAAACCGCCGACAGACGTAAAAGCGGCGCGCCGGACGGCCAGCGCCGCGCCGCTGGCCCAGCTTGTCTCCAACGTTACGGGATCGATGTGATGCCCTGTTTCATAGGGAAGCTGACGGCACTCAAACGCCGCCGTTTCCTGCGGCGCGCGCACGGCGGCCTCGTCCAGGCGGAGGAATACGTCGGGCCAGACTTCGGTGTCCAAATTCAAAAAAAACAGCAGCGGCGCGCTCCCTTTTGCCGCGCCGCGGTTGCATGCCGCGCCGAACCCAAGGTTCGCGCCGTTTTCCGCCACGGTAAAGCCGCCGAAAGCCGGGTATTCCCCTGCCATGCGCCGCAGCTCCTCCAATGTGCCGTCGGTGGAGCCGTTGTCGGCGAAAACAAGGTGCAGCTCCTCCAGCGGATACTGCACGGCGGCCAGCGCGGCCACACATGCGCGCAGCCATTTCATGCTGTTGTAGGTCACCATCACGATATCATAACGCACGGTGTTTTCTCCCTTTTTCATCGTTGTCACGGCTCCGCCGGCGGATGCATTCATTGCTCCCGACACCGCTGCAGCGGCGGGGCGGAACTATTTTATAGCTTTGCACAGCAAAGCCATAAAAAGCTCATCTTAATGGCCGCAGGCCAGGGACGGCCTGCATGGCCCCCAAAAAGAGGCCGTGGCTATTTTTTATAGTATAACACAAACCGGAAGGCAAAAAAAGCGGCGCGCGCCCTTTCTGCCCTCCGGCTCCTTCTTTTTTATTTCCTCAGCATTTTATGCGCTGCGCCGCGGAAAACGATGCATTTTCCGTTTACAGGCCCATGGCCGCACGCAGGGCCCCCGCTTTATCCGTCTGCTCCCATGCAACGCCCAGCTCCTCACGTCCCATATGGCCGTAGGCCGCAAGCTGACGGTAAATAGGCCTGCGCAGGCCCAGCTGCTCGATGATGGACGCCGGCCGCAGATCAAACACCTGTTCCACCGCGGCTTCGATGGCAGCCTCATCCGCCGCGCCTGTGCCGAAGGTGTCCACGCGGATGCTCACCGGCTCGGCCACTCCGATGGCGTAGGCAAGCTGCACCTCACACTGCTCGGCCAGCCCCGCGGCCACCACATTTTTGGCTACCCAGCGCGCGGCATAAGCCGCGCTTCGGTCCACCTTCGTGGGGTCCTTGCCGCTGAACGCACCGCCGCCGTGGCGGCCATATCCGCCGTAGGTGTCCACGATGATCTTGCGGCCCGTCAGGCCCGAATCGCCCTGCGGCCCGCCCACAACAAAACGGCCCGTGGGGTTGACATAGTATTTCGTCTGTTCGTCCAGCAGCGCGGCGGGAACGACAGGGCGGATCACATGCTCCAGAATATCTTTGCGCAGCGCCTCCATCTCCACCTCCGGAGCGTGCTGAGTGGAAATGACCACAGCGTCCACACGCACGGGCCTGTTGCCCTCGTATTCCACAGTCACCTGGCTCTTGCCGTCCGGGCGCAGATAGTCCAGCGTACCGTTCTTGCGCACGTCCGTCAACCGCTTTGCCAGCTTGTGCGCCAGCGAAATGGGCAGCGGCATCAGCTCCGGCGTCTCGCGGCAGGCGTAGCCGAACATCATGCCCTGGTCGCCCGCGCCGCCCGGGTTCACGCCCATGGCGATATCGGGGCTCTGCTCGTCGACATTGGAAAGCACGGCGCATGTGTCCGCGTCAAAGCCGTATTTGGCGCGGGTATAACCGATGTCCCGCACAACGTCGCGCACAATCTTCTGGAAATCCACATAGCCTTCCGTGGTGATCTCACCCATGATATGCACAAGGCCCGTACTGGCAGTCACCTCACAGGCCACACGGCTGTTCGGGTCTTTTTCCAGCAGCGCGTCCAGAATGGCGTCGGAGATCTGGTCGCAGATCTTATCGGGATGCCCCTCGGTGACGGATTCGGAGGTAAAAAGTTTTCTTGCCATTTTTGTTTTCCTTTCTTGTTTCCTGCAAAAGCGCGTAAAAAAGGCCCGGCAGACAACACCGGGCCTTTGCATCAGCTTATCTTTCGGTGTTACCCGCAGGATTTGGCACCTTGCTGTTACAGCAGGTTGCCGGACGTCACAGGGCCTGTTCCCTCAGTCGCTCTTGATAAGGTTTATTCATTTGTGTATAACAGTATAGCAGAACGCCATGCGCCTGTCAAGAGGCGGCCGGTTCTTTTTCGCCGAACACCAGACGGCTGATGGGCTTATACACAAGATACGTAATGACGCTGTTGATGGCCGCCTTGGCCAGGTTGAACGGGATGATGGCCGGCAGCAGCAGCTTCACCACCTCGCCCACAGGCGAACCCATAAACAGCGGTGTGAACACCAGGTTGCACACACACATCACGGCCGTCATGGCCAGCGTGCCCGCGGCAAGGCCCAGCAGCGCGGCCTTGCGCGTACGATGCGCCCGGTACAAATTGCCTGCCAGAAGCACAAACGTGCCCGTGGCCAGAAAATGCATGATGATGCCGATGGGGCCGCTGGCCGCGCTGACCGTTACGCCCTGGATCACGCATACCACGGCTGTGAGCGCCAGCCCCGCGGCCGGGCCGAACAAAAAGGTTCCGATGAAAATGGGGATGTCCGCGGGGTCATATTCAAGGAAAGGCGCGGCAGGTACCAGCGGGAAATGGATGAGCGCCACCAGGACGATGGCCAGCGCGGCCAGCATGGCCAGCGTGGTGAGCTTGCGGGTATTGGCGGAAACATTGCGCATGGATAAAACCTCCAAAATAAAATTTCGAGGCCTGCTCGTGGGTGTCCGGGCCGCCGCCAAAACAAAAACGCCCTTCTGCGAAACGCAAAAGGGCGAAACATCTGGCACTGCCGCCGTTTCTTTCATCCGGACTCGACACACCGCGCAAAAACACGGCACGCACACCGTCGGCTTTGGAATTTCACCAAATCAGCGGTACATGCTGCGCATATACCGGTCGCGGGCTTTCACCGCCGGTGGGGAATCTCACCCCGCCCTGAAACAGACTTTCTGTACCATATTATAGCGCATTTTCGCGCGATTGCAATAGAATGGCCACAAATTTCCCGGCAAATATGTTATACTATGTATTATCTACTCAAACGGTTGGTTTTGCGTTCGGCACATCCGCGCGCGGAGCCGCAAAAGGAGGTACTGTTTTTGACCGAAACTGTGGAGACCATTGAAAATATTTCTCAAAACAGCAACACGCTGGTGCAGTGCCTTATCTGCGCCGCGTGGTTCGCCGGTTTTTTCATCGCCAGCCGTGTGTTCAAGCATGTGGTCGGCCCGCGCCTTACCCGAGCCGCGCAAAAAATTGAACGTCCCTATCTTTCCACGCTGCTGCAAAGCTTCATCCGGCCGTGCGCTCTGTTCATTGCGCTCGTCGGCCTGTACATCGGCGTGCGGCTGCTGCCCTTTGATTTCATCCACACCGACGCATGGCGCACCGCGCAGAATCACGCCGTGCGTATCGCTTTCATCGTGCTGCTGGCCTGGGGACTGCTGGGGGCTTCCAAATGTGTAGAGCTGGCGCTTGTGGGCACGCGCAGCCGCTTTGACCTGGGCGCGGGCGATACCGTCATCCGGTTTCTGGAACGCATTTACAAGGCTGTGATCCTGCTGTTCGCAGGAGTACTCGTCGTCACCGAGATGGGCTACAATGTCAACAGCCTCATTGCCGGGCTGGGCCTGGGCGGCCTGACGTTTGCGCTGGCTGCCCAGGACTCCGCCAGCAACTTTTTCGGCGGCCTTGTCATTATTTTTGAAAAGCCCTTTGAACTGGGAGACTGGATCAGCACCGCATCTCTGGAGGGTTCGGTGGAGGACATCACCTTCCGCAGCACAAAGATCCGCACGCTGGCCAATGCCCTCACCGTTGTGCCCAACTCCAAGCTGTGCGGAGAGCCCATCACCAACTGGACACGTATGAAAATGCGGCTGGCGCAGTTTACGCTGGGCCTGACCTACGGAACGCCCAAGCGAACCGTGGAAGCCGTAACGAACCGGGTACGCGCCATGCTGGAAAACCACCCCGGCGTACACAGCGAGACCGTGCAGGTACGCCTTTCCGAATTCGCAGACAGCAGCATCGACATTGCCGTGCAGTTCTACACCAAAACCACCGACATCGTGGAATACCGCGCGGTAAAAGAGGACGTCAATCTGCGCATCATGGACATCATGGCCGGGGAGGGCGCCTCTTTCGCGTTCCCCTCCCGCAGCATTTACATTGAAAACGCGCCGTCCCTGCCGGACGGCAAAGGAGGACTACAATGAAAAAAATAACAGCCTTTGCATTTTGTCTGACGCTGGCGTTTTTCCTCGCCGCCTGCGGTAAAGCTCCCGTTTCTTCCACGGGCGGCGCTTCCCTGCCGCCGGCTTCTTCCGGCAGCGCTGCATCCTCCGGCGCGTTATCCACAGCGGGCGGCGCTTCCTCCGCGCCCGCGTCTTCCAGCTCGTCCCCGAGCAGCGAATCCCCCTCTGTGGATACCTCCGGCTGGACGCGCCGCTTCATATCCCTGCCTGTCATGCATCCGGACGGCGGCGCCGGTGAAAAAGCCCTCGTCATCCTCAGCGCGCCCACGGACTGGGAGTACGACAATTACACAACCTTTACGCGGGACGGTATCAAGGTTGCCGAAGTTCTGAACCTGTGGCCCGCCGCCTCCGGTGCGTCTCCGTTCACAGACGCCATGACGGAGCCGTATGCGGACAACAGCTTTTACCCCGAGGGATACGGCCTGCTTTCCACCGAAGACACGGAGCTGAACGGCAATGCGCTGCGCATCCTGCATATGAAGACCTGGCCCGATGACGCGGACAAGCCCTGGTATCCCCAGTATATGTTTTATGAACTGGACGGCTATGTGGTGGAGCTGCATTTCCTTACGGATGAAGAGAACGGCCGCAGCGCGGACATTTTCCGCGCCGTACTGGGCACGATGGAATTGCATTTCAGCGAAAAAGAGGCCGGCGGCAGTTCTTCTTCAGGCGGCGCCTGACCGGCTTTCTTCTTCATCCTCTTTTCTCATCCTTTGCGGGGCGGCTTCGGCCGCCCCGCTTTTTACAGCTTTGCAAAGCCAGACCAGCGGAGTGTTCCGGCCCACGGCCCTAAAATTACGGTGTGGGACGCAAAGTGGACGGATGCATATAAAAATATGCCGGACCGGCCGCGGCCATTTTTATAAAAATCCTGTTTTTCCTATTGACAGCGTGTGTATACAGGTATATATTGTATATATAGTATATATACAATATTTTCGAGGTGCCTCATGGATATCATCATCAGCAATGCCAGTGGTAAGCCCATTTACGAGCAGATCACAGTGCAGATCAAAAGCCAGATCCTTTCCGGCGCGCTCACGGCGGGGGACGCCCTTCCCAGTATGCGCACGCTGGCCAAGGAACTGCGCATCAGTGTGATCACCACGAAACGCGCCTACGAAGACCTGGAGCGCGACGGCTTTATCGAAACCGTTGCGGGAAAGGGGAGCTTCGTGGCCTCAAAGAACGCAGAATTCCTGCGCGAAGAAGCGCTGCGGCGGGTGGAGGCTGCCTTACAGCAGGCTGTGGACACCGCGTCGCGCAGCGGCGTATCGCCGCAGGAGCTGCGCCAGATGCTGGAACTTTTATTGGAGGGAAATTAGAATATGAACAGCGCGATCGAAGTGCGCGGGCTTTGCAAGCATTACAGGGATTTTTCCCTGCGGGACGTCTCGTTTACCGTACCGGGCGGCTCTATCATGGGCTTTATCGGCGAGAACGGCGCGGGCAAAACCACTACAATCAAATCCATTCTGGGCCTGCTGCACACGGACGGAGGCTCCATCTCGGTACTGGGGCGCGACCCTGTCACGGACCGCCGCGCCATCGGGCAGGATATCGGCGTTGTGCTGGACGGCAGCTTTTTCTACGAGGGCATGCGCGCGAAGGATATTTCGGCCGTGATGAGCCGCCTGCACGGCCGCTGGGACAAAGAGACGTTCGCGTCGTACTGCAACCGGTTCGCACTGCCCATGGAAAAACCGTTTAAGGAATTCTCAAAGGGCATGCGCGCCAAACTCACGCTCACCACGGCCCTGGCGCACCATCCCAAACTGCTGGTGTTGGACGAGGCCACCAGCGGGCTGGATCCCGTAGTGCGCAGCGAAATGCTGGACCTGTTCCTGGAATTCATTCAGGATGAGGAGCACAGCATCCTGCTCTCCAGCCACATCACCAGCGACCTGGAAAAAGTGGCGGACTATATCACGTTCATCCACGATGGAAAGATCGTGTTCAGCAAAACAAAGGACGATATCCTGGAGCAGTACGGCGTGGTGAAATGCGAAAAAGCGCGCGCCGCGGCCCTGGACGGCGCGCATATACTGGGCCGGCGCGACAGCAAATTCGACGCCGAGCTGCTTGTGGACAACCGGCCCGAAGTGGCCCGCCTGTACCCCGGCATACTGACGGAGCAGGCCACCATTGACGATATCATGACTTTTTTTGCCAAAGGAGCGTACGACGCATGACCGGACTGATGCTGAAAGATATGTATTCCCTTCGCACTTATTTTCTCAAACAGCTCGCGCTGATGACTGTGCTGTATTTGGCCATCTCCGTGGGCCTGATGAAAAACTTCTCTTTTCTTTCCCCGATGCTGACGATGAGCGTGGTGATGATGCTCATTTCCAGCTTCAGCGTGGACGAAGCATCCAGGTGGGATTCCTACGCGCTGACACTGCCCGTCACGCCCCGGGCCATCGTGGGCGCAAAATACCTGCTTTTTTACGGCGCTCTGCTGGGTACGGGCGTTATCGCATCCGTCCTGTGCGGCGTGCTGGACAGCTTTACCTACCGCAACGGCTTTCTTGAGATTGCGGCCAGTACCGGCGGCGTCATCGTCGTATACATGCTTGTCACCGTGTTTATGCTGCCGTTGTTTTTTAAGCTGGGTGCAGAAAAGGCCCGCGTTGCCATGACACTGTGCTTTATCCTCCCCTTTCTGCTCATCGTCTGGGGCTTCAGCTGGCTCGGTGACGGAGCCGCAGCTTTTGTTGAGAGCCTTCCCTGGCCGATGATCGCCACGGTGGGCGGCCTTATTCTGGTGCTGCTGTGCGCCGCCTCCTTTTTCGTGTCTGTGAAATTTTACGAGAGCAAGGAGTATTGAGATGAAAAACAGCCGTCGCTGCTCCAAATGCGGCGGTTCGGACATCGTCCGTATACCGGACCGCCGCGGCCGCTGCGCCAGCGGGAACAATATTTATACTTCCAACTTTGAAAACTTCGGCAAGATACCGGTCATCCGCTATGTGTGCTGCAGCTGCGGCTATGTGGAAAACTGGGTGGAAGAGCCTGCCTCCCTGCAGACCATCCGCACGCGCTTCGGTTGACTTGCAAATGGAAAACCGCTCCCGCCACACGCCCATTGAATGGGCTGTGGGGAGCGGTTTTGTTTTTCTTTTGTGGTTCAGCGGCGGCGCTCTGCGCGGGCCGTGCGGCTCTATCCGCGGGCCTGCCCGTAATACGCGCCCGGGCCGTGCTTTCGCAGGAAGTGCTTGTCCTGCACATATTGGGGCGCAGGAGCCGCGCCCGGGTCGATCTGAACCGTCAGAAGCGCCATTTTCGCCACTTCCTCCAGCACCGCGGCATGATATACAGCCTGTGCCGCGTCTTTGCCCCACGCGAAAGGCCCATGGCTGCGGCAGATGACACCGGGCACATGAACCGGGTCAATGTCCCTCGCACGGAATGTCTCAACGATGACCGTTCCGGTATTTTTTTCGTAATCTTCTTCCACCTCCGCGCCCGTGAGCGCGCGCGCGCAGGGCACCGGCCCGTAGAAATAGTCCGCATGTGTTGTGCCGTAGCACGGGATATCCCGTCCGGCCTGTGCCCAGGCCACCGCATGGACGCTGTGCGTATGCACCACGCCTCCGATCTCAGGGAATGCCCGATACAGCTCCAGATGCGTTTTTGCGTCCGATGACGGATGGAGCGCCCCTTCCACGCGGTTTCCATTCATATCCAGCACCACGAGGTCTTCCGGGCGCAGCGCAGAATATTCCACACCCGACGGCTTGATGACCATCAGGCCTTTGTCCCGGTCAATACCAGACACATTCCCCCATGTGTATGTGACAAGGCCCCGGCGCGGCAGCTCCAGATTGGCCTCATATACCGCTTTGCGCAGTTCTTCCAGCATATGGCCTCCCCTCCCTTAGCGCAGCGCGGCCGCGGCGGCTTTTTCCACCGCCAGTCCGCTTTTGTAATCCGTCAGAAAGCGCGCGAAACCCGCCGTATCGGCAGCGTCCGGCTGCTGCACGCTGCCCTGCGCCCCCCGGAACACCGTGTCAGCCAGATATTCTTCCAGTGTTTGGCCTTCGGCCCGGCGCACGCGGTAAGCCGCCAGAAGCGCCATCCCCCAAGGGCCGCCCTCTCCCGCTGTTTCCATCACGGCCACAGGCACGCTCAGCGCGCCCGCCAGCAGCTTCTGCCCCGCTACCGGAGTCTTGAACAGCCCGCCGTGGCCCAGCAGCGTGTCCAGCCGCACGCCTTCCTCCACCAACAGGATATCCATGCCCAGCTTCAGCGTTGCCATTGCCGCGTAAAGCTGCACACGGGCAAAATTGGCCAGTGTGAAGCGTGCATCCGGACGGCGCATAAACAGCGGCCGTCCGCTCTCCACACCTGTCACCGGTTCGCCGGAGTAATAGTTGTAGCTCACAAGGCCGCCGCAATCCGCTTCGCCTTCCAGCGCCTTTTGAAAGAACAGGTCGTAAAGACGCGGCTTTTCCAGCTTCGCACCGGCGGCTCCGGCCATTTCGCCCAGCACGCGCACCCATGCGTCCAAATCAGATGTGCAGGTGTTGCAGTGTACCATCGCCACCGGCCGCCCCGTGGGGGTGGTGACCATATCGATCTCTGGATACACCCTGGCGAGCGGGCGTTCCAGCACCGCCATGGCAAACACGCTGGTGCCCGCCGAAACATTGCCCGTGCGCACGCCCACGCTGTTGGTGGCGGCCATGCCCGTGCCCGCGTCCCCCTCCGGAGGGCACAGCGGCACACCGGGGCGCAGCACGCCGGTAGGATCCAGCAGACACGCGCCCTCCGCCGTCAGCGTGCCCGCGTCCGCGCCGGCGCAAAGCACCCGTGGCAGAATATCTGCAAGGCGGTAAGGCATACCTTCCTGCGCCAGAAGCGCGTCAAATGTTTTTTCCATTCCCGCGTCGTAACCGCATGCCGCGCTGTCAATGGGGAACATGCCCGACGCTTCGCCCACGCCCAGCACCCTTTCCCCCGTCAGCCGCCAGTGCACATAGCCCGTCAGCGTGGTCAAGTATGCAATGTCCCGCACATGGGGCTCGCCGTCCAATATAGCCTGGTACAGATGCGCAACGCTCCACCGTTGTGGAACGTTGAACGCAAACCGCTCCGTCAGCAACGCCGCGGCGCGTTCTGTTGTCGTGTTGCGCCAGGTGCGGAAGGCTGCAAGCTGCGCGCCGTCCCGCGCAAAGGGCAGGTATCCGTGCATCATACCGGAAACACCCATTGCGCCCACGGTATGCAGCGGCGTGCCGTACCGCTCCTGAACCTGCCGGGCCAGCCGGGCAAATGCATCCTGCACGCCCGCCCATACGTCATCCAGGGCATAGGTCCAGTATCCGTGCTCCAGACGGTTTTCCCAATCGTGCGCACCGCTGGCCAGCACAGCATGCTCCGGCCCAATGAGCACCGCTTTGATGCGCGTAGAGCCAAGCTCCAGCCCCAGCGCTGTTTTTTCAAGCTGTATTTCCGCCATGAATCTCCTTCCTCTCATCTCCGACAATTCCAATCGAACGGCCGGGATGCGCGATGGCGCATCCCGGCCGTAGTTTTCCTTTACCCGCATCCGGGCAGTCCGGCCGCAAAACAAACCCGCAAATATTATACAAACGGATTCTCGCCGGGGTACGGCAGGCTCCTGGGCTGATTGTAGGCAATGTCCGTCACGCCCAGATACTTGAACACCTCAAACAGCGCCTTGCCCCAGTGCCCGAACGCCACCGCGCCGTGGTGCGGGTAACGCTTTGCAATCAGTACATGGCGGTAGAAGCGGTCCATCTCCGGAATGGCAAACGCTCCGATGGAGCCAAAGCTCTCGCAGTCCACGTCCAGCACCTGCCCCTGCGCGACGTATGCCTTCAGCTGTGTGTCCGCGGTGGACTGCAGACGGAAGAACGTGATATCGCCGGGCTTGATGTTGCCTTCCATGGTGCCGCGTGTGATGTCCGGCTCCGGCAGCTCCGGCTCCAGATCGCGTTTCATGATGAGCTGATAGCCCATGTGCGGGTCTTTCAGCATCGCACAGCTGGTGTTGCCGCAATGGAAGCCCATGAAGGTCTCGGGCAGGCGCACATCGTATCTGCCCCTGATGGCCTTGTCGTAAATGGATGCGGGCACGGTGTTGTTGATGTCCAGCAGCGTGGTGGGCGCGCCGGAAACGCACACGCCGATGTACTCGGACAGCGCGCCGTAAATATCCACCTCGCAGGAAACGGGAATTCCCATGGCCGCAAGGCGGCTGTTTACATAACAGGGCACAAATTTGAACTCCGTCTGGAACGCGGGCCAGCACTTGTTGGCAAACGCCACATACTGCCGCGCGCCTTTGTGGGCCTCGGCCCAGTCCAGCAGCGTCAGCTCGTACTGGGCCAGACGGGGCAGAACACCCGCATACTTGTTGTTTCCGCCCAGCTCCGCCTGCATCTCGGCCATTTTGGCCGGAATGCGCGGGTCGTCCGCATGCTTGTTGTAGGCGACCAGTAAATCCAGCTCGCTGTTTTCTTCCACCGCCACGCCCAGGTCGTACAGCGCTTTGATCGGCCCGTTGCACGCCAGAAAATCATCGGGACGCGGGCCGAAGGTAATCAGCTTCAGCCCTCTCAGGCCCAGGATGGCCCGGGCGATTGGCACAAATTCCGCCACCTTTTCAGCCAGTTCCGGCGCCGTACCCACGGGATATTCGGGAATATACGCCGTTTTTCCCCGCAGGCCCAGATTGTAAGAGCAGTTGAGCATACCGCAGTAGGCGTCGCCGCGCCCGTCGTGCAGGTCTCCGTCGCCCTCGGCCGCGGCCGCATACATAATAGGTCCGCTGAACCATTCGGCAATCAGCGTTTCCGGCGTTTCCGGGCCGAAATTCCCCAAGAACACGACCAGCGCATTCACGCCCGCAGCCTGCACATCCTCCACGGCCCGCCTGGCGTCCAATTCATTTTCCACTGTGACGGGGCACTCGTACAGGCCCTCGCCATAGGCCGCCTTTATCGCTGCGCGGCGCCGCTCGGACAGCGCCATAGGGAAGCACCCGCGGCTCACCGCAATGATGCCCAGCTTTACTTCGGGAATATTTGCAAACATCTCCATCTCTCCTTTTCTGTTGTCCGTCCAGCTCACAGGCTGTCCGAAATATCGATATTTTCTCCTGCAAGGCCCACATAAGCGCCCTGCGCGGCTTCGTCCGACGCAGCGTGTGCCAGCAGCCATTTATTGCGCGCCCACAGCAAAGCATCCTCCCCGCCGCGCTGTACAACGGACGGCTTTTCGGTATTGGTGCCGCGCGGCAGCACAACGGCCGTGCAGAAGCCTTCCGCCGCATTTGTATGGCAGGGCGCATAGTGCAGCGTGGTGGCGTACACCTCCACGGCCATACCCGCCGGCACGCGGAACGCCTTTACTTTTCCGGTGTCCAGCACCCCGTTTTCGATCTCGTCCTGCTTTCCCAGCAGCAGGATAAAATCCCGCGCGCCCACATTCACCTCGCTGTCCCGGTGGTATTCCAGGCAGTTCAGCCTTGTGTTGTAGCCCCAGCACAGGCCCAGCTGTATGGGCATCCCTCCATAGGCGTTATTTTGCAGCGCGCCGTACAGCGCACATTCCTCCAGTACGGGGATGGAAGGTTCGTAGGCCGTGCCCTGCTCCGGCATGGGGATGGACCGCATGGCCGCACACAGAGGCGCGGTGTCGTAACCCTCCAGTATTTTGCCGTACGGGCGGAACGCCGCGTCTGTAACAGAATAAATTTTCATCGCACTTCTCTCCTTCGTCTTTGTAAACGCATACCGGGCCGCCGTTTACAGCAGCTTTGGAAACAACGCCCGGCATACCGGATAGATCTGTCGGAACTGTCGGTAGCGTTCCTCGTACAGCGCCGTCAGGGAAGCGTCCGGCTCCACGGTATCCACTGTGCGCACCAGCGCGGAACATGCCTGCGCCACGGTCTCATATTCTCCGCAGGCAACCATCGCCAGCAATGCCGCTCCGTAGCCCGGGCCTTCGGAGGTTTTCACCACATCCAGCGGAATTCCCAGCACATTGGCCAAAATGCGTTTCCATAGCATGGAGCGCGAACCGCCGCCGCAGATATTGGAGCGCGGAACGGAAAGCCCCAGCCCTTTCGCTACTTCAAAAGAATCCCGTATGGCGAACGCCACGCCTTCCAGCATGGCCTGCGTCATATCCGCACGGGCGGTGTCCATCGTCATTCCCACAAACATTGCGCGGGCGTTGGTGTCGTTGATAGGGCTGCGCTCGCCCATCAGGTATGGCAGGAAATACACATGATTCCTGCCCAGCATTTCGGGTGCGATCTTTGCTTCTTCGCCCTTGTAGTCATTCGTGCCGATGATCGCATCCTGCCACCATTTGTTGCAGCTGGCTGCGCTGAGCATACATCCCATCAGATGCCAGCCGCCGTCCGCATGGGCAAAAGCGTGCAGGCCGTTGGTGGCGTCCACGCCAAACTTTTCCGAGGAAATAAAAATGGTGCCTGAAGTGCCCAGAGAGATATTGCACCTGCTGTCCGCATGGGCCGCTCCTGTGCTCACCGTCCCGGTGCCCACGGCCGCCGCCGCGTTGTCCCCCGCACCCGCGCATACCGTCACACCCTGCGGCAGGCCCAATGCCGCAGCGGTCTCCGGAAGCAGCGTGCCCACGGGTGCAAAGCTTTCGTACAGGCGCGGCATCTGGCTTTCCGAAATGCCGCACAAAGCCAGCATGTCGCGGCTCCAGCACTTGTGCTCTACATCCAGCAGCAGCATACCGGATGCGTCGGAGTAATCCGTAGCATGCACACCAGTCAGGCAGTAGACAAGATAGTCCTTGGGCAGCATGATCTTCCCAATACGCGCGAACAGCTCCGGCTCATGCTTTTTCATCCAGAGCAGCTTGGGCGCTGTAAAGCCGGCAAACGCGATGTTTCCCGTGCGCGCGCTGAGCACCGGGCGCCCCACCGTATCGTTCAGCCAGGCTGTCTCTTCGGCGGTACGGCCGTCGTTCCACAAAATGGCCGGGCGCAGCACCGCGTCCGTTTCATCCAGCGCAACAAGGCCGTGCATCTGGCCGCCCACGCCCATGCCGCGCACCTCCCGCGCGTCAAAGCCGGCCAACAGCTCCGGCACGCCCTCCCGGCACGCCGTCCACCAATCCCCGGGGTCTTGCTCGCTCCAGCCCGGATGTGGGAAGCAGAGCGGATATTCTTTGGAAACGGTATTCCGCACACAGCCTTTTTCATCTACCAGAAGAAGCTTGCAGGCCGAAGTGCCAAGGTCGATACCAATATACAGCATAGACACACCTCCTGTTGTCTCTTTCAGTATACCGCTGCGGCGCCCTGCTCTCTTTGACGATTCCGCATTTTAAATTAGACAAATTAGCTGTTTTTGAACTTTTGCCATTCTGTCCAGACGGAGAGGTGTTTCTTTATTCAAAACAGCAAAACCCGCCGGAGGCAAACGCCCCGGCGGGTATCCGTTTCCGGCCTGATATCTGCCCGCATGCCTTCCGCACCGGTTTGCGCATCGTGCGGCTTATACGCCGGGAGCGTATTTCGCCTCGAAACGGTCCAGCAGTTCCAGGCTTTTTTCACGGGAATAAAACCGCTCCAGTGAATGGAGGCTGTGGTGTACCTGCATTTCATCCAGCACCGGGCTCTGGGGCTGGCGGCTGTACTCCTCCGGCGTCATACCCAGCCGCTTTTGAAACGCCGCTGAAAAATACCTGTAATCGGAAAAACCGGACGCTACGCATACATCCAGCATTCGCCGCTGTCCCGCGGCGATGAGCTTGCACGCGCAGTGAAAGCGTACCGTATTCACATACTCCTGAAAGCTCTGTCCCAGCGCCTCTTTTACAAAATGCGAAAGATAGCTCATGGAACGGCGCTCGGCCCGGGCAAAATCCGACAGGCGTATCTTGTGCATATAGTTCTGGTCCACAAAACGGATGAGCCGCAGCAGGCGCGCGTTCCGCCGCTCGCGTTCGGCATTTTCCTCTGCCGTGAGCAGAACATGCGGCGCCGCAGCCAGCAGGCGGTACATCAGCAGGTGCACGTGTCCGGCACAGCACAGCTCGTAGCACGCGGGGCGCTCCAGATATGCGCGCATCACGTTCAGCAGGCCGCGCTGCACCTGCGCAAAAACGTCAGGAGACAAATATATGCCGGGGCACACGCCGCCTGTCCGGATGTTCCGTATGGCGGGAAAGCATCCCGCAAGCATCGTGGGAGCAACCTGCAGGCACAAAAAGGTGCAGCTCTCCTCCACCTTATGGAATTCATGAGTCTGCTGCGGGTCGAACAGCACCATCTCACCGGACTGTGCCACGTGCCGGAAGGGTCCCGCCTGCACGGAGAGTCTTCCCTCCATCAACCAGATCAGTTCGAATTCCTCATGAACATGCGGCGTGCGGTAATCCACTGTGTCAAAAAAAATCCGCAGCCCGTCGATCTGCGGGTGTTGAATAATCTCGGTTTCGTTCATGCGCTTCCCCTTCTTTCCACTTTTCGGGCCGCCGCACGCCGGCATTTGAAACAAGCCCGAAGAACAGCGGTCTCTGTCCTTCGGGCTTGTTTTGATTTTCCCATGTGCTTGCTTCATTGCTTCCGGTAAAAAAACTGCTGCCCTATACAGCCTTAAAACCGAAGCAGATTCAGCCCGATCTGTTCGTCATAGTACCGGTCCACGGTTCCCTCCAGGATATTGACCACCATTTCACAGGTGGCGCTCACCACCGCTCTGTTCAGGTGTCCGCCAAAGACCTCTCCCTTATCATTGCCCGCGCTCATGTGCAAATGGCAATAAAACGCTCCATCCATGGTATTGATCGTTCCGGTCAGAGAAACGATTTCAAAGCTGCCGCTGAAATCATTTGCAAGATACTTCTTATCATCTGTTTTGAACACACCCACAGTAAAACGGTCGACTGCACCAAGCGCCTGAACGCTGGCCAGCTTTATCCGTTCCTTCAAGGCAAGCTCTTTTACCTGCTCCAGTATCTCCTCGCCCTTATCCAGCCGCACTATGATGGTTTTGTCAAATCTTCTGTATTCCAATATCTTCACTCCCACTCGTTGCTGAGTATCATATTCTAAGGAACCTCTGATTTAATCCGCACTACCGCGCATGCGCGAGAGATGGTAAAATAACACTATTAAAACGATGGT